>ERZ791842.248-NODE-248-length-61159-cov-4.92266_pt1 | contig 61159 bp, 51 predicted proteins | sample MGYA00509944_ERZ791842 | MGnify/ENA primary metagenome ERZ791842 (study PRJEB30046, sample SAMN00715263) | human gut metagenome | study: EMG produced TPA metagenomics assembly of the A metagenome-wide association study of gut microbiota in type 2...
TGTTTGAGCCGATACACCTAATATTTTTGAAAATTTATTGATAGAATAATATTTACTCATAAACAAATCCTCCATATAATATTTATAATTTATTCTACCAATAAAAATTATAAAATCCAACACATATTTATAATTTTTTATAAGATTATTTTAACAAATGATCACCTCCTATTGAAAGATCGCCAGTGTGATAAACTGACGGCCTTTTTTTGATGTTTTTCCTAAATCTTCCACCAGAAACTTCCCATATCCGCGCACGGATATGATATCGCCCTGTTTGATCTTTTGTCCACCTGATAAACACAGCTTTCCATTATGAAATACTTTCTGGCTCTTTAGCAGCTTCTCACTGATATTCCTGGATAAAGAAAAAGCCTGTGAAACCAGAACATCCAGCCTCATGGACGCAACAAATCCTTCTTTTTTCTTGTATTTTTGGACATATCCGGTCTCTTCCCATGAAACTTCTTCCACAAAAACTCGTGTATGTCTTACCTGATCAAGCTGTTCTTTGATCACACCTATGATATGTTCCATACAGAAAATATAGGCATATCTCCCATCGATCAGGATATCACCGATCAAATGTCTCTCGATTCCAAGGTTCATCAATGCTCCAAGATAATCTCTGTGGCTTAATTCTTCTGCGAATTTATCAAAAACAGGTGAGATCCTGGCACAAACCACTGGAACCTCACCCTGATAACCAAATAATTCTTCTGAGCCAAACATCACCACTGCCCTTGTAAAATGCTTATGCCCTCCAACAAGTATTGGATGTGTATAAGCAAGTTCTTGCTTCATATCCTGATAGATACTCTGTTCATATTCATTCAGAAAGTGTGTATATGTATAGATATTCTGATTATATGCTTTCTCACATAATTCCATCAGACGTTTCTTTAATAACTCTTCTTCCTTCATGACCTTTTATTTTAACTGTGGTGAGATCGTATTCTCATTCATGATCTCGCTTTTTAAATCTCCGCTGACTTCAATACTGTCTGGTGCTGCAATAAAAATATTGTTTGATACTGCCTGTAAGGATCCATTGATCGCATAAGTTGCTCCGCCCACAAAATCAATACTTCTCTGTGCAACTGTAAGTTCTACACCTTCCAGATTGATCACAACTGTTCTTCCTTCTTTTAAAAGATCAGCTGCCGTCTGTGCTTCTGCAAAATCCTGTGGCTTTATTACATAAACTTCCACGCCTCTTCCATTCATAGATACGACCTTGCTTCCTGTACTTGTAAATCTTCGTTTCTTTGCTTCTCTGCTTGCTGTAATTGTATTATCAAACGGCTGACTTATCTTGCTGTTACTGCTTTCTTCTTCTACTTCAGGCTCTTTCTTCTTAAAGAAGGAGAAAGTACTTCTTGGTTCTTCCTCTTCTTCCTCATCGTCTTCGTACTCTTCATATTCTTCATCGTACTCTTCATCGTCTGATAGTTTCATAAAGTTCAGCAGTTTGTCAACTGTACCTTTCATAGATCTTCCTCCACTAAATATTATAGTTTCTCTCTCCAAAGATTGCCGTTCCAACTCTTACCATTGTCGCACCTTCTTCTACTGCGATCTCATAATCATTGGTCATTCCCATGGAAAGTATACTCATATCTACATTATCGAAGTTTTTGTTATTGATGTCAACAGATAATTGCTTCATCGCACGGAAATACTTACGATTGTCTTCTGGATCGTCAACAAATGGTGCAATCTGCATTAATCCTTTGATCTTTACATGTTCTAAGGCAGAAATCTCTTTCACCACATCAAAAACATCTTCTGGATTCAATCCAAATTTGGTATCTTCGTGTGCAAAATTCACCTGGATCAGAATTGGAACTTCTTTGACATCATGCTTTGCAGCTTCTTTGTCGATCGCCTGTGCAAGTTTTATGGAATCTACAGAATGGATCAATGCTACTTTATCCACGATATATTTAATTTTATTGGTCTGAAGATGTCCGATCAGATGCCATCTTACCGGCCAACTGATATTTGCATACTTATCTCTGATCTCCTGTACCTTATTCTCTCCAAAATCAAGTACTTTTTCTTTTCTTAATTCTTCTACCATTTCTAATGGTTTGGTCTTGCTGACTGCGATCACTGTCACTTCTCGTGGATCACGTCCTACACGTTTACAAGCTTCTTCTACATGTTTCTTTACTTCATTATAGCGTTCGATCAACATATCCAATTCCTTCTTTCTGTAATTCTTATAAATTTATATGCCTTAATATATGATCTGGTTTTCCTTGATCGTTGTTCCATCAAGAACAATGAAATCATACCGACTAACTCCCTGATCGGTATCATTTGCAATGATCGAATAATCATCTTTCTCGATCAGAATATCGATCGGACGGAAATCCGCATATCCCTGATTTGTACAATAAACTCCTTTTAATGTCTTCATTTTCTCAATCAAAAATGTATCTTTGGAATCCATTGCCTGAAGCACTACGTTCTCTCCAACTTCTTCTGGATCAAGATAACAGTAATCCTTCGTTCTTCCATAGATCGTAAAGCTCTTTTGTTCCACCGTCACATCGCCTTTGTTGCTTGTATCACGTACGGTAAACTGTTCTTTCGCACTGTTATCTCCTTTTGTAAGGTATTTTACTGGAACCTGGTAGAATTTCTTCTTTACAATGGATGTGTTTGGAATCTTTAATCCCTTGTAGGAATCAAGCGTCACATCGATTTCTAAGTAGCGCTCATTGATATAACGTACCGCGTAATCATTAAACTTAAGATATCCAAAATACGAACTTCCCTTTTTGGCGACTTCCACCGTTGCTGTGGCTGTTGTCTGATCTTGCAGGAAACGAACCGACACTTCACTTTTATCCTTCAACATCCGATACTGATCTGCTTCTAGTGGAATTACGATCTGCCATTTTTCGCTTTTGTTGATCCTAGCTACAACTTTGCCTTTCTTTACTTTATCGGACGTATTATACCTCTGAACACGATACTGACTTTGGTCAAAATCCTTGCTTGTGATATCTTTTGCGCTCTTACCGTCAAAGTCATCAGAATAAAATTGTGTCACTCCACTGCTTGTACTTTTCTGTGTCTCAAAACTTGTATCCCCAAGCTTTTGTTTGACTGCTTCTATGACTGTTTTCATGGAATCTTCACTTAAGTTGAGGATTGCATTCTTGAGATCATATTTCAGATCATAAACCGTGCTGAACTTATGATCACTATATACAGACTGATAATCTGTGATCTTATGCTGAATCTCTTCATCATCGATCACTTTTTTATTTTTCTCAAGCTGCTGCACCTGACTTACAAATGCATCCTGAACCTTCTGATCTTTGTCAACCGTAAAGACCGTTCCTGATTTCTTGATCCGTTTTCCTTCTTCTACATAATAGGTAATATAACCGCTTTGTGAAGCCTTTAGAAGTTCCTCATCACGGATCGCAATTCCTGTAAACGATAAGGTATTGGTGATCTTATCTTCCGTCACCTTGTAGACAGTCAGCTTTTTCTTGCCTAGAAACAGGATGACATTAATCAGGATGTAGACCAATATGACTACAAAAATGATCATTCCAATATTCCAATGTATTTTTGTTGTTCGTCTTCGTTTTGCTGCCATCTCTTAAATCTCCCATCGCCTGAGCGCTGCTCCATTTAAATAGTCAAATTTACATCCTTGCATATAGTCATTTGTTTCCATGATCTCATCAAATCGATCTTTTAATTTCCACCAGCTGATGCCCCAGTTAGAAAATGATGCATCTTCCTTGGGCACTCTGCTGAATAGACGCTCGATCACCATATCTTTTCGTACATAACAGATAAAGTTTACCAGTCTGTCCAGATATTCTTCTGGATCACAAAGAGTTATTTTTCCTTCTTTATACTCCTCATACATTTTTGATCCTTTGGGAATATAAAGAGAATGTAATTTTACGATCTGCACTGGAAGTGCAGAAAGAATCTTTGCTGTCTCGATCACATCCGTCATGTCATCTCCTGGCAGATTCAAAATAATATGAGTGCAGATTTCAAATCCATATGGTGCTGTCATTAACACAGCATCTAGATATTCTGCCAATGTATGTCCTCGATCGATCTTGTTTAAAGTCTTATAATTGACTGTCTGAAGTCCATATTCCATAGAGATCTTCACCTGATATTCTTCAGAAATCTTCTTTAAACAGTCTAAATATTCCTTCGTAATACAGTCAGGTCTTGTGGATACCGAAATTCCTACAATATCTTCCGTCTGTGCTGCTTCTACCAGATACTTTTCAAACTTGTCAACCGGCAGGAATGTGTTCGTATAATTCTGAAAATATGCGATAAATTTCTTTGCTTTATAGCGTTTTGTGATCTTTCCTTTTGTCGCATTCAGCTGTTCACTTACAGATACCTCACTGTTCATAGCTTCAAAGCCGGTTCCCACACCTCCACAGAAAGTGCACCCATCTCCATCCATACGGTTTGGACAAGTCACCGGAAGATTAACTGGTAATTTATATACTTTTTCTCCATATAATTCCTTTAAATGTGTGCTGTAAGCTTTGTATCGTTCCATCTTAGTTTTCCTTTGATAATATATCTGTCATTGTATGGTAAAGAGCTGATTTTGTAACGCCTTTTAACACCACGGAAATGAATTCCTCACCGTCTTTATTCTTTGTAAGAAGAATCAGACAAGAACCCGCCTGTGTTGTTGTACCAGTCTTGCCTCCGATCATATATACCTGGCTTGGAAGTGTGTATGTTCCGGCAATATACTGGTTTGTGGAAGCCATATCATAAATCTTTTGTTCTCCCTTGGAACCAAGATATTCAATCCTGCTGCTTGATCTTCCTGCAATATTAAAGAATTCATTATGTTTAGCTACTTCTTTAAAGATCAGATAAAGATCATACGCTGTAGAATAATGATTACTTAAATGAAGTCCATTCGGATTTGCAAAATGTGTATTGGTTGCTCCAAGTTCTTTGGCTCTCTTATTCATCATTTTTACAAAATTTGCTTCACTTCCAGCCACTGCCTCTCCAAGTGCAACAGCTGCATCATTGGCTGACATAATGATCAATGCATTTAACAATGCTTCCACTGTGATCTTATCCCCTTTCTTCAGATGGATCGCCACAGCTGCTCCATCAGGGAATGTAATGTCATGTTTGATCGTTACAACCTGACTTAAATTTAAATTCTCCAAAGTCAGCAATGCTGTCATGATCTTTGTTGTACTTGCCGGATAAGCCTGGTCAAAAACCTTCTGACTAACGATCACTTTATTCTTTGTATTATTGACCAACAGAACTTCCTTGGCTTCCGGATAGTCATTATTATCTGCCTTTTCTTTGGATACAACCGCTACTTTGGAACCTCTGGATTCCCAACGGTCACTCAATGCATCTTCTTTTAATGCCGTTTCATTCTTCTGATAATGTTCATCATATGATGTAAATCCACCTGTCTTTGCCGACGTCTGGCAGCCAGATAACGTGATCATCATGACGGACATACAAATACAAATTAATTTTTTCATTTTATGCTTTCTGTAAAAAAAGACCGTCGTGTGACAGTCTATTTATACATATTCCTCCAATCTAAATCTCCTCGGTCCAGTGCCAAAATCAATACTTCTGCCGTTGGCAGATTCGTAGCACACGGAATATTATACTGATCACAGAGATTTAAAACATTATAAAAATCTGGTGTTCTCTTCTTATTTGCTGGGTCCTGTAAAAAGATCAAGAGGTCTATTTCATTATTGGAGATCTTAGATCCCATTTGCTGCATACCGCCAAAATGGCCGGCAAGAAGTTTGTGGATCTTTAAGTTTGCAACATCTTCAATCATCTGTCCAGTCGTACTTGTAGCATATAATTTATGTTTTTTTAAAATATCCTGATACGCGATACATAAATTCTGCATCAGGTTCTTTTTGCCATCATGGGCAACTAATCCTACATTCATAGATAGAACCTCCTAGTGTCTTTTTCTTTGTAAATATATATTAAGTACCATTCCTATCGCGATTGACGCCGACATTAAGGAACTTAATCCATAACTGATAAATGGCAGGGGCTGTCCGGTGTTCGGCATGGTTCCTGTAGCAACTGCAATGTTGATAAAAGACTGAAATCCCATATAACACGCAACTCCTACAGCCACATAAGTTCCGATCAGATTCCCTGATTTCTTCGCCACATTCATGCACTGATATACAAGGCATGCAAAAACAATGATCAATACCACACATCCAACAAACCCAAATTCTTCTCCGATCACAGAGAAAATAAAGTCTGTCTGATTTTCTGATACCAAATTTACATCACTTGCAGATACATTTGAGATCGTATTACTTCCAAATCCCTTGCCAAATAGTCCGCCAGAACCGATCGCCATGATCGAATTGCTTGTCTGTAAAGCAGTGGAATCTGCGTAATTCTCTGGATGTAAAAAGGACATGATCCTTGCTACCTGATGTGGCTCTAACAACACCTGTCCTGGTGTCTGGACATACCACAAAAAGATTGCTAAAAGTGGTACGCCTACGATCAATACCTGAACGATCAATCTGGAGGATAATCCTGCCATAAAGATCATTCCAAGAACAATAAAACAAATATCGAGTGTAGAAGAAAGACTTGGCTGTTTCAAAATCAAAAGCAGCGGGATCCCACAGATTACAGCAAGTTTTCCTAATACCTTCGGTTCATTCAGATCATCCTGATGCTTCGCAAGAAATGCTGCAACAACAATGATCATGATCACTTTACTAAGTTCTGATGGCTGGAAAGTTCCCAGTGGACCTAATGAAAACCATCGTTTGGCACCATTGACATCTTTTCCAAATAATTTAACGCCGATCAACATGATTACATTCAAAATATACAATATTTCTGCATTTCTTGTAAAGACCTGATAATCAATCAGTGATACGACCACAATGATTCCAAGTCCCATAATGATCCCCAATGCCTGCTTTGGCACATAGGATGCTTTGGCACTGTGAATAAACAAAAGGCTCATCGCCATCAGTACAAGTACGTTAAAAACAAGTTTGAAATTGTAATTCTGCAGTCGATAATTTCGCAACATAGTATCTCTCCAATGTTATTTTCTAAGCTCACGGATCGGAATATTTGCATATAATGCAGGTCCTTCGGATTCTTCGCTGCTTTGTGTGATCTGAATGTCAAGTCCCTCTGGATCGATCTCCATATATTTGGAGATTACTTGAATGATGTCGTTTTTGATCAGTTCCATTGTCTCAGGAGAACAATTTGAGCGGTCAGATACCAATAATAGTTTTAATCGGTCTTTTGCCACTTCTCCTGAACTTTTTTTCTTAAAAAAATTATCAAAAAAACCCATCGTTTCTCTCCCCTCTACTTCTTAAATACGTTTGCAAGTCTCTGGAAGAAAGTTGGTCCTGTGATTTCCATGAATGGAACGTCTTTGCCCATCACGCGATTACAGATATTCTGGTATGCTTTTCCTGCTGGTGTATTGCTTCCAACCAATGGTTCTCCCTGGTTTGTGGAAATGACAATATTCTCATCATCTGGTACAATTCCGATCAGGTCGACCGCAAGAATATCAAGAACATCATCTTTGGATAACATATCTCCACGTTCTACCATATCCATACGTATCCTGTTGATCACCAGATCGATCTTATGTATATCATTTGCCTCTAATAGTCCAATGATACGGTCTGCATCACGGATTGCTGATACCTCTGGTGTTGTAACGATCAGTGCACGGTCTGCTGCTGCGATCGCATTCTTAAATCCTTGTTCGATTCCTGCTGGGCAGTCAAGAATAATATAGTCAAATTCACTTTTTAGTTCTTCTACCAGTTTTGACATCTGTTCTGGGGTTACGGATGTCTTATCTCTTGTCTGTGCAGATGGCAGTAAGAAAAGATTTGGATATTTCTTGTCTTTGATCATTGCCTGTTTGATTCTGCAGTTTCCTTCCACAACGTCAACCAGATTATAAACGATTCTATTCTCAAGCCCCATGACAACGTCCAGATTACGAAGTCCGATATCAGTATCGATCAATACGACTTTCTTTCCTTCCTTCGCTAATCCTGTTCCCACATTGGCAGTGGTTGTTGTCTTTCCAACGCCACCCTTTCCAGATGTGATTACGATAACTTCACTCATTTTTGTTTCCTCCATTCACTATACTATGATTTCATTTAAGAGCGCTTTAGATATGGGCTCGATATAAATATTTTCATCTTCTACAAATGCAATCTGTGCTTCCATCGGCTGATTGTCATTATTCTTTGATCTTCCGAAAAGCTTTTTCTTCTTCTCTGGTTCTCCATCGGCACTTCTTGCGATGTGTTTTCCGATACGGATCTGCATCGGCTGCATATCAAGTGCTGCGACAAAAGCGTGATCATCTCCATCACATCCTGCACTCAAATATCCTTTGGCACATCCAAGAACAACTACATTACCTTTGGCACATACGGAAGCTCCAGGATTCACATCCCCGACCACTACAACACTTGCATCAGATTCCAGACTCTGTCCGGAGCGAAGTGTTCCACGGTAGAACTGTCCATCTCCCTTTCTTCTCTCATCAACCATGGACTGATTTCTTTTTTGTTCTCTTTCCTGAATCTTTTTCAATACATCCTTAAAAGAAGTTTCCATGATCTTATCATCTTCTATCACATATGCGATCGTCAAAGTTGTTTTTTCTGCAATGATCTGCAGTACATTCTGAAGTTCTTTGGCATCTAGTTTTCTGCCTTCGATCTTTAGTGCGATCTGTGTCTGTCCATTAAAGAAATCCTTTGCCTGCACAAATTTATCTTCGATCGCTTTGATCAGTTGATCAAACTTCATTCCGGGATCTAACACCATGGTAAGTCCCAGACTGTTTCCCTTGAGCAATACCGGCTGATTCATACAATTCCTCTCTTCTTTCTCTAATCTCCTGCAGTACCAACACTGGTTTCTGTGACTGATTTATTATTCTTCTCTAATGTCTTCTTTGTCTTATCATTTGCAAAATAATACTCATAAATATCCTTTGCAGTCGCTGCTGCATTAGATGAGGTATATCCAAACGGAATAACAACCGTTGTTGTGATCTCTGGCTTCTCATATGGTCCATAAGAGATAAACAACGCATGATTCGGACGTTTCTTATTCTCCTGTGCTGTACCCGTCTTACCTGCTAATTTTACTTTCATGCCTTTGAAGATACTGCTTACGGAACTGTCCTTTCCGCTGACTACACCTCTCATACCAGTATGCACTGCATTCCAGTATGTTGTGTCATAATGAAGCTGTCTTAATTTCTTAACTCCATATTTCTTGACTGTCTTTCCATTATCGTCAGTGATCTTGTCCATGATACTTAAATCATATACGGTTCCACTGTTGGATAATGTTGTCACATAATTCGCGATCTGGCTTGGCGTGAAACTGTTACGTCCCTGTCCAATGGCAGAACGTACGGATGTTTCATCAGAAACCTGTGGAGATGACTCATCCAGTTCAATTCCTGACTGCTTATTAAGCCCTAGCTGTGTTGCGTATTTCTCCAAGTACTTAAGACCTTCTTTACTGCTGTAGGAACCTGATTTGTCTCCTAATCTATATCCTACTTCATAAAAGAAATAATTACAAGATGCTTCGATCGCTGTTGACACAGTTCTTGGTCCATGACGGTCTGGATATTTCCAGCACTTCGCCGGTGGTGTGATCTTATCGTATAATCCTGTACAGTTGATGACTGTACTTGTTGTGATCGCTTTCTCATTAAGACCTGCCAAAGCAGACAATGGCTTAAATGTAGATCCCGGTGCTGTCTTATGTTTCAGTGCCTGATTATATAATGGTGTAGATGCTGAGTTTGCCAGCTGCCTGTAGTATCCTGAATCTGTTCCGTTTGATAAACGGTTGCTGTCATATCCAGGATAACTTACCAATGCTTTTACCTTTCCTGTCTTGGAATCTGTGATCACAACAGATCCGGAACATGGATCCATACCGATCTGTCCTGGTGTGATCTGTAAACTCTTTAACTTTCTTCGAATGAAATCATAGCTGTTTAGAGAACCAGATTTTAATGCCGTATAATCACTGTCACCTTTCTTCTTTAAAACTCCTTGTTCATAAAGAAGGAGACATACTTCTCTTCCACTTAATTTTCCTTTCATAATGCTTTGTTCGCAGACTGTCATATCAAAATCGTCTGCATCAACCAAAGCATCTTCTACATAAGCAGCCAGTGCTTTCATGATCTCTTCAGTGTCATTGTATTTGCTGCTGATATTCAGTGAGGAAATATCAATCCATTCCTTGTTCACGGCATACCTTAAAAATTCACTTAAACTGATCTTCTCATTCTTCCACTTCTGGTATGTCTTATCCGTCGTATCGATAGAACTTGAGATCAATACTTTCTTGCTGGACAACAGGCTGTATACATAAGATGCATAGGCTTGTTTTTCATCACTCTGATCTTTGTAGGCTTTGGTATCTTTCAAAACAAGATCCTTTGATACCTTGATCGCCTGATCTTCTAAAGTCTGAATCTTTCGATACATCTTCTTCTCATAGGATGTCGCCTTATCTCCATTGAGATTCTCAAGGTCGATCACACTATTGCCAATAAATGAATAATATACTTTCTTGATCGGGATCATAATATTCTCACGGTCATTTCCTGCGCTGTCAGAACTTGTAAGCTTAGACAGAACAATTCCCGCGATCTTCTTCTCGAGCAGATTATATACATATTCCTGTAATTCGCTGTCAATCGATAATGTGATATTATTTCCTGTTCCCGATTTGACTGTCTTGGTCGTGTCGATGATCTTTCCAACATTGTTGACAACCAGAGTCTTGCTTCCACTGTCTCCGTGAAGATAATTCTCAAACTGCTTCTCAACACCGGCCTTTCCAACCGTCTCATCACTGGAATAGTAATCTTTATCTTCTTCTTTCTTTCCTTTGTTATATGTTTCAAGTTCATCCGTATTGACCGTTCCTGTATATCCGATCACATGAGACATCGCCTCACTTTTATTATATACACGAATAGACTTTGTATCAATATCTATTCCCGGAAGTTCTGAACTTCTTTCTTTGATCTCGGCAATACTTCTGTTATTGATCTCATTTGCGATCGTCACCTTCATATACTGAGAATAACGACTTAAAAATGCACTGTATCTGACAGACATGATCTTTAATGCATCTTTCTTGGAATAAGATTTATCAATATCAAACATCTTTCCTGTTCCTGCGGAGCCAAGAGTTCCATTTCTCAAATATTCAAAAACCTGTTCTGCAGTTGCATTCAGCTGTTTATCTCTTAATTCTTTCTCGGACTTTGAAAGGTCTGTGCTGTTTCCAATTCCAAAAACATCTCTCTTAAACTTCTTTAATTTTGACCCGGTCTCTGTAAAACGAAACTTTCCGCTTCCTGTATATTCAATCGGAATCTCATTGATAAAAGAGTCTCCATTTCGCTCCAGGATCTTGATCACTTTATAAATTACTTTATTCTTCTCATAACTTTCTGATGTACCATTCTTTGCTGCCAACGTCTGAAATGCATTGTCATTCTGGAAATTCACTGTATATACAAGTTTGTTGTATGCAAGCAGTTTTCCATTTACATCATAAATATTCCCTCTGGTACCAGATGTCTTGACTGTCTTTTGTACTTTATATGTAAAATCATTTTTATGTGACTGACCTTCTACGATCTGAAGGACAAACACACGCCCGATCAACAGACAATAAAGCACAGCGATCAGTATGATCAAGGCAAGCAGTCTGTTTGCCAGTAATTTTTCTGCTTTCTCGTAAATTTTTCGTAACACTAGAACATACTCCTTTTTTCACCATCTCTGATCCTGATATCAACCTCTAACAATATCTTATATATAAGCAATGCTACGATTCCCGTATATACTGCTTCCGGAATCATAACTTTAAACAGATAAGAAAAAAACTGCAATCTTCCTCTCATTGCAAAAAAGAAAAAGAAGATCACAAAACTATACGCAAGGGAATTCGCTGTTAGAAGTCCGATCGGCAGCAAGATATCATCCTCATAAAAATATGTATGGAACCATCCATTGACATATCCAAACATTAAATACACAAATGCGTTCTGGCCTAAAACATTTCCTGAGAATATATCGATCAGCAGCCCACAGACAAATCCGATCACGATTCCCGCTTTCCTGCCTCGAATAAATGCGATCGTGACCGTTAAAATCAGCAGAATATTCGGCATAACCCCTGCGAGTTTTAAAAAATTAAAGACGGATGTCTGTAAAAGGAAACAGACCAGTACCGATATCACATAAAATAAAATTCGTTTGATCTTCATATCCTCACCTGCTATTCCTTTGTTTCTTCATCAAGATTCTTTGTTTTCTTAAGATCTGTGATAACCAAAACTTCTTTTAAATGCTTGAAATCAACGACTGGTGTCACTCTCGCTGTCTTGGTAAGCTTTGTAGAATCAAGCTTCAGATCAGATACTTTCCCGATCGTGATCCCTTCATTAAATTTGGAACTTACATAAGATGTTACAAGTTCATCTCCATTCTTGACTTTTGCATCTTTGCTGATATATACAACTTCCAGATATCCATCTTCCATCGTATCCAGACTTCCATTTACGATACACGCATCATTTGTCTTTAGAAACATAGCACTAACCATACTTGTATCATTGATGATCGTTCGTACTTTGGCTGTATGTGATGATACATCATAGACAATTCCTACGAGACCATTCCCTGCAATGACATTCATGTCTTTCTTAATGCCATCTTTGCTTCCTTTATTGATCAGAAAGATGTCAAACCAGTTTCCTGATCCTTTACTGATGACTCTGGCTCCAACTGTATGATATTTTTTGTATTTTTGTTTTAATTTCAAAAGATCCTGCAGACGTTCTAATTCCACCTGATTCTGCTCTAACACACGATTCTGCATCTTCAGAACATCGATCTTCTCCTGTAGACGCTCATTCTCTGCTCTCAGTGTCTTCTTGCTTTTTGCATTCTCATTCCATGAAAATACGGCATTACCCACAGAATTAATGCCTTCCTGCATCGGAGATAAAACAGTGAAAAAGATATTCTTGACTGGAGTTAAGACTCCTCCGGCAAAAACACTGATTCCCGCCAGTAACCCACACACCACGATAAAAATCGCTAACAGGTGGTTTGAATTAAATTTTTTCTTTTGCAATTTCATACGTCTATCCTCTTTCATCATCTATCGTTTTAAATATGACTGCATTCCTAAGATCACATGATCTTCTGGCCGGTCAGCAATATGAACCGGTATCTTAAATTCTTCTTTGATCCACTCTGCCGTCTTTGGAAATGCTGCCCCGCCTCCAGATACATAGATTCCCTGATTCATAATATCTGATGCAAGTTCTGGCGTAATGCTTTCTAACACTGCTTTTACCTGCACACAAATGTCTCTGACCTGACTGTGGGCCTTTTCTTCAACGATCTGAATTGGTATCTTCTCTTGTTTTGGAAGTCCACTCACAAGATCTCTTCCCTTGATCATAGCTGCTTCTTTATCTTCTATCTTCGCATATGCAAGTTTTAAGTGTCTTGCACTTCGTGTTCCGATCGCTAATTTATAATTCTTCTTTACATAATCTCTAATCCACTCATCGATCTGGTCTCCTCCATATGGAAGAAGTCTGCTTGTTACGATCCCACCTAAAGATATCACAGAAATCTCTGTTGTTGAAGCTCCTATATCAATGATCATATTTCCACATGGCGCATCGACATCAATTCCGCTTCCAATTGCTGCAAGGATTGGCTTGGGAACTAAAGTTACATCCTTAACCCTTGAAGCTGATTCCCATGCAAGATCTTCAAATGCTCGTTTCTCAACATTCGTAATATCCACTGGAACTGCGATCATAAGACCGGTTTTCCTAATCCGTTTGAAATAATGGTCCAATACCCTTCCTAACAGATATCTCATATTCGTATAATCTGAGATCACGCCGTGTTCCATTGGTTTCACTACATGAATACTGTATGGCTGTTTCTCATACATCGCAAATGCTTCGTTGCCGAATGCTTTTAGTTTCGCATCTTCATCAAATGCGATCATGTTCTTTATCTTTAAAAATTCTTCTTTATCTCTTGTACAGATTCTTAAATGTCTGGTTCCAAGTTCAATTCCTAGTTGTGCCGTTTTCATGTTCTGCTCCTTACATCATGTGTTCTTCTCGAAAACTTAAATATGTCTGGTCTCCGATGATGATGTGATCACATAGCGGAATTCCAAGAAATTCTCCTGCTTCTTTCATCCGCTTGGTCGTCAGGATATCCTGGCGGCTTGGCGTTGGATCTCCAGATGGATGATTATGGATCATAAGTACGGAAACCGCTTCGCATCGAAGTGCTTCCAGAAATAATTCTCTTGGTGATGCCACTGTCTGATTCACTGTACCAACAGAAACCGTAAGTTCCTTTATAACTTTATTCTTTCCATTAAAAAAAATTAAAATCATCTCTTCCCGGCTTAAATGCCGCATCCGTTCCATATAATAATCTGCAATGGATGCTGGTGAATGAAAGCTTATCTTATCTTCGACTTTCGCACTTGCTAATCGTTTGGACAATTCTGCAATACACAAGATCTGCATCGCCTTTACTCTCCCAATCCCGGGAATCTTTTGCAATTCTTCTCTTGAAGTGTGGCAAATTCCCAGTATTCCCTCATAAAACGGATCGATCGATAACACTTTCGTTGCAAGATCGATCGCCGTCTGATTCTTTGTCCCACTTCTTAAGATCACTGCCAGAAGTTCTGCATCTGACAGCATTGCTGTTCCATTCTTTTCACACTTTTCATAAGGTCTTTCTGACACTGGTAATTCCTTTAATGTCTGATGTTTTTCTTCCATATCTGATCCTTTCTGTCTAAAAATCTCCATGGTCAAAACATTTCTCACATTAAATCTTACCATAACTTTTCACTGATGTATAGAAATCAAACCGTTGTTTTCCTTAAATTTTTCTTATTTTATTTTATGAAATCTCTGGAATTTCTACCAAACCTTTTTCTGCCATTCGCTGCAGGGACATGATGATTCCATATTTGGCATGTGGATATGTAAGACCTCCCTGGAAATATACTGCATAAGGCTCTTTCATTGGTCCATCAGCACTTAATTCAATGGATGCGCCCGATACAAATGTTCCTGCTGCCATGATCACCTGGCTATCATATCCTGGCATATCCCATGGGATTGGTGTTACATGACTGTCGATCGGTGATGCTTTCTGAATTCCCTCACAAAATGCGATCAATTTTTCAGGATCATGAAATTCCACTGCCTGTATGATATCATGTCGGTCTTCTTTTCCATCTGGAATCACTTTAAATCCTAATTTTTCATATAAATTGGCCGCAAAGATCGCTCCTTTGACTGCTGCATTGACAACCGTTGGTGCCATAAAGAATCCCTGAATAAACTGACGATTAACTCCAAGACTGGCTCCTACTTCTTTTCCAAGCCCTGGTGTTGTAAGTCTGTATGCACACTGCTCGATCAGATCGCTTCTTCCACAGATGTATCCACCGATCGGTGCAAGTCCTCCACCCGGATTCTTAATCAGGGAACCTACGATCATATCAGCTCCAACTTCCGATGGTTCTTTTTCTTCGACAAATTCACCATAACAATTATCAACCATTACGATCAGATCTTTATTGATCTCTTTTACAAATGCGATCGCTTCCCCGATCACGTCAACAGATAAGGTTGGTCTTGTCGCATAGCCTTTTGATCTCTGGATATGAATGAGTTTTGTTTTGTCATTGATCGCATTTTTGATCCCTTCTAAGTCAAAGCTTCCATCTTCTAACAGATCGACCTGTGCATATGTGATCCCGTATTCTTTCAAGGACCCTTTGGATTCACGGATTCCAATGACTTCTTCTAATGTATCATATGGTTTTCCTGAAATTGCAAGAATCTCATCTCCCGGACGTAAGTTTGCTGATAATGCAAGTCCTAATGCATGTGTTCCACATGTGATCTGCGGTCTTACAAGTGCATCTTCTGTTCCAAAAACATCCGCATACAATGCTTCCACAGCTTCTCTTCCAGAATCATTGTATCCATATCCTGTTGTGCCACCCAGATGCATTTCCGCGATCTGATGTTTCTGCATCGCATTTAATACCTTGATCTGGTTTAACTGTGCGATCGCATCTAACGTTTCAAAACGATCTTTTAGTCCTTTTTCTACTTCCTGCGCATAGTCGAAGACTTTCTCATCGACTCCCATTTCTTTATAATAGTTCTTTAACTGATCCATCATAGATCCCCTTTTCTTTTAATATTGTAAGCATATATGTTAAAATCTCATCTTCTGACCCAAATTGTGATTTATCTACCATACAGACTTCCTTTTCTCTTCCAAACCAAGTCAGCTGACGCTTTGCAAAATGTCTGGTGTCTTTCTTGATCTGTTCGATCGTATCCTCCAAAGAAAGATTTCCTTCTAAATACTCAAATACCTGACGATACCCGATTCCCTGCATGGAAACCATTGTTTTTTCATATCCTTCTTCTTTTAATCGTTTTACTTCATCGATCAATCCTTGTTCCACCATAATATCAACGCGGCGATTGATTCTGTCGTATAAGATATCTCTCTTGTGATTTAATACAAAATAAGCAAAATTGTATGGTGAAGTCTTTGCTGCCTCCATCTCATTATGCTCTGAGATCGGATATCCATTTAATTTGTAAAATTCTAATGCACGGATCACCCGCTTTACATTATTTTTATGAATCTTTTCTGTAGATTTTGGATCGACTTGTTTTAACATCTCGTATAAACTGTCGTTTCCTTCTGTTTTGGCTTTTTCTTCCAGTTGTTTTCTGTATCCCTGGTCTCCATCTTCTTTTGTGAAATCAATATCATATAAAAGACTTTGGATATAGAATCCTGTTCCACCGACGATCAGTGGAATCTTGCCTTTTGCATAGATTTCCTTTAGGGCATCTTTTGCCATCTGCTGAAATCTCGCTACATGAAATTCTTCTTTAGGGTCAAGTTCATCTACCAGATAATGCTTGATCCCTTCCATCTCTTCCGGCATGATCTTGGCAGTTCCGATATCCATCTTCTTATAAACCTGCATAGAATCCGCGGAAATGATCTCTGCATCTAAGACCTTTGCTAAGCGGATCGACAGTTCTGTTTTTCCAACTGCTGTCGGTCCTGTTAAAATTACCATTGGTTTCATCTATTTAAAATCCTTTCGGCATAAGTTCTGATAATCGATATGTTTCAAATCCATCTGGGCTTTGACAGATTACTTTCAGATCTGGATTGAATTCATGTAGAAACTGGCGGCAGATCCCACATGGATAAACCGTTTCTTTGTCACTGCCATTCGATGCGATCGCGATCATTTCAAAGTCATGATATCCTTCACTGACAGCTTTGACTGCCGCTGTTCTCTCTGCACAAATAGCTGCTCCATAAGAAGAATTCTCCACATTACACCCAGTGAATATTTTTCCTTCTTTGGTAAGAATTGCTGCTCCTACCTGAAATCTGGAATATGGTGCGTATGCCTTCTCTTTTGCTTTATCTGCAAGATCTAATAATTCCTGATCTGTCATAGTCTTCCCTCCTTGTCTGGTTTCACTATACGATTCTCTTAAATTTCTTGTCTATCTCATACTTACTCATCTTGATGATCGTTGGTCTTCCATGTGGACACTGGTATGGATTTTCCAACTTCATCAGTTCATCTAAAAGATGTTCTACTTCCATTAATGATACTCTCTGATTCCCCTTGATCGACATCTTACATGCCATTGTCGCAATCTTTGATGCGATCACTTCTGTATCTAAGGTACCATTTTCCTGACTTACCGCATCTAAAAGTTCCATAAATAAGTCTCTTTCCCCAATCCCATAGAGATTGGCTGGAACTTCCCGGATGCAATATTCATTCCCGCCAAAAGATTCGATCGTAAATCCTAAACCTGCGAATGCATCTTTGTATCTTGTTAATGCTTCTGCTTCCGTCATAGAAACCGTCACAACCATTGGCGGTTCTAATCTCTGGCTATATATTTCTTTTTCTTTGAAATTCTTCATCAGCCTCTCATAATTGACTTTTTCATGTGCTGCATGCTGGTCCATGATAAATAACTGGTCTTCGTACTCAATAAGCCAATATGTCTTAAAGAGCTGACCTAAGATCTTGCGGTCAGGTCTTGCCTGAACTGAAAATACTGGATCTTCTCTTAGTGTCATCTGATTGCTGCTTAATTCATCGGTCTTGTATTGTGGAAATTCTTTTTTCTGAGTATTGTAGTTTAAGCCTGCATAAGTCGGTTTCTTTGTATTTTTTGATGATTCGCTGGCTGTTGGTGTTTTCTTTACAGGATGTGACAGCTTTTCAATCTGTTGTTGTACAGCTTGCCTTTGCTTTTCAACCTGCTGTTGTACACCTTGCCCTTGCTGCTGAACCTCTTCTTTCCTTCGGTTCACCTCAAATGGCTCAGGCTTTTTCACTTCTTTTGTCTTCGGCAATTCTTTCTTCTTCGGTGTCTCTCTTAATACATCCTGCACCAGATCTTTCTGAAGTAATGCCGCTCTGACTGCATCTACTACAAGCTCGTAGATTTCTCTTCCATTTCGGAAACGGATCTCCATCTTTGTCGGATGAACATTCACATCCAGCAGCTCCTGATCAATCTTGAAATCAAGGCACACAAATGGATATCTGTGTTTCATCGTAAAGGTTCGGTATCCTTCTTCTATCGCCTTGTAAATGATCGAGCTTTTGATATATCTTCCATTGATAAAGTAGCTCTCATAGTTTCTGTTTCCTCTGGAAACATACGGTTTTGCGACAAATCCTGTGACTTTCACATCTTCATTTTGTGCTTCTAGCGGGATCAATGCTCCTGCCACATCTCGCCCATAAATATGATAGATGATATCCTTTACCTTGCCATTTCCAGAAGTGTAAATCTTATTTTTATTGTTATGGATAAATTTAAATGAGATTTCCGGATGACTTAGGGCAATGTGTACCATCATCTGTTCCACATACCCTGCTTCGGTTGTCGCACTCTTTAAAAATTTTCTTCTTGCTGGCGTATTATAAAACAGATTCTTTACCAAAAATGTTGTTCCATCGGGTGCTCCGATATCTTCAAAAGCTTCTTCCTCGCCTCCATAGATCTTATAGGATACTCCACTGAAGCTTTCTGCAGTCTTCGTTACCAGCTCAACCTGTGCAACTGCGCTGATACTTGATAATGCCTCTCCTCGAAATCCAAGGGAAGATACACTTAACAGATCTTCAACCGAACGGATCTTGCTTGTCGCATGACGTAAAAATGCAGTCTTTACTTGATCTTTTGGAATTCCGATCCCATTGTCAGTTACCCTGATCAATGTCATTCCGCCGTCTTTGATCTCCACAGTAACTGCATTCGCTTTTGCATCCACTGCATTTTCCACAAGCTCTTTGACAACAGAAGCTGGCCGTTCAATGACTTCTCCTGCTGCAATATTATCGATCGTCTTTTGATCTAGTAATTGTATCTTCGCCATAAAATTACTCCTCGTTCTTTAACTTCTCCTGTAACACATATAAATAATTCAATGCTTCCAGCGGTGTCATGTCAGAAAGATCTTTTTCTCTTAGTTCTGCCATAAATGGATGTTCCATCGTTGGTTCATCGCTTTCCCTGAAGAAACTTAACTGTTGTGCTTCTCCATATAGCATGATATCCTTCGCTCCTGACGTCAGATCATGTTCTTCTAATTCTCTTGCGATCTCTTTTGCTCGATTGATCACGGCATCTGGGACTCCGGCAAGTTTTGCAACCTGTACTCCATAACTCTTATCTGCACCACCTTTTACGATCTTACGCAGGAACACTATGTCATCTCCCTGTTCTTTGACAGCAATGCAGTAGTTATGTACACTGTCGATCTTACCTTCTAACTCTGTCAGTTCATGATAATGTGTTGCAAACAGAGTTTTTGCACCGAGGAGCTTGGAATTACTGATATATTCCACAACTGCCCATGCAATAGATAACCCATCAAATGTACTCGTTCCACGTCCAATCTCGTCTAAGATCAACAAACTGTTTTTCGTTGCATTTCTTAAAATATTGGCAACTTCACTCATCTCAACCATAAATGTACTCTGTCCAGAAGCAAGATCATCTGATGCTCCAACCCTTGTAAAAATACGATCTACGATACCGATATTTGCTTTCGCCGCTGGTACAAAAGAACCAATCTGTGCCATTAATACGATCAGGGCAACCTGTCTCATATAAGTTGATTTACCTGCCATGTTTGGCCCCGTGATGATCGCTACACGATTCTTCTTGTTGTCAAGATATGTATCATTAGAAATAAACATATCATTTGGGATCACCTGCTCCACAACCGGATGTCTTCCATCCTTGATATCAATCGTCCCTCTGACATTTAACTTCGGACGTACAAAATGATTGCGTTCTGCGACATATGCAAGGGAGGCAAGTGCATCGATCTGTGCGATTACATTCGCTGTTCTTGAGATTCGCTCCATCTCTCCTGCTAATGTTTCACGGATCATAACATAAGTTTCATATTCTAACGCATACAGACGGTCTTCAGAACCCAGGATCGTATCCGCCAGCTGATTTAATTCTTCGGTTGTGTAACGCTCGGAATTGGCCAATGTCTGCTTACGGATATAATGATCAGGTACAAGATCTTTGTAGGAATTTGTCACATCTAAATAGTACCCAAATACTTTATTGAACTTGATCTTTAAGTTCTTGATCCCAGTTTTTTCACGTTCCCGTTCCTCAAGTTCCATCAACCATTGCTTTCCTTCTGTTTTGGCACGTTTTAATTTGTCTATATCTTCCTTAAATCCTTCTTTGATGATTCCACCTTCTTTGATCGCAAGCGGTGGTTCTTCAATGATAGAATCTTCCAAAAGATTATGAATATCTTCCAATGGATCTAAATCTTCTCTTAATCCAGACAATAATGGATCTTTGCATTCTTCAAGAACTGTTTTGATCGCAGGCAGCAATTCCAACGATGTTTTAAATGCGATCATATCTCTTGGATTCGCTGTCTTATAACTTACTTTTGTCATTAAACGTTCCAGATCATAGATTGGATTTAAGTATTCTCTTAATTCTTCTCTTACGATCGTCTGATCGGTAAGTGTTGTGATCGCATCGTATCTCTCTTCGATCTTTTTCTTGTCCACCAATGGCTGCTCCACCATGTTTCTTAGCATTCTGGCACCCATGGCTGTTTTTGTCTTATCTAATACCCATAAGAGTGACCCTTTTTTTTGTTTATCACGTAATGTCTCACAAAGTTCCAAATTTCTACGGCTGGAGCTGTCGATGATCATAAATTCACTTGTCTCATAAGCTTCAATATGCATCAGATGATCCAGAGAACTCTTCTGTGTCTCATGAAGATATCCAAGCAATGCACCCGTCGCGATCACTCCCATTGGATGATCCACAAGTCCAAGACCTTCTAAATTCCCTACTTTGAACTGACGCTTGATCCTTTCCTCTGCCTGCTCTTCATCAAAATGGTATGGCTCAATGCTTGAGATCACGATCGACATCTTGTCTTTTAAGTAATCAAAATCCATGCCACTGATCAAAAATGCATCATTACAAATGATCTCTGCCGGCTCGAACTTGAAGATCTCATCTCTGACTTTCGCTAAACTGTCCATTGACGTTGTTCTAAAATCTCCCGTTGTAACATCAACAAATGAAATTCCGTAGCTTCCATCATTTGCAAAAATACACATCAGATAGTTATTCTTCTCATCATCAAGACTCTGCTGGGAAATATTCGTTCCTGGCGTTACAATACGCACGATCTCTCGTTTTACGATTCCCTTTGCCTGACTTGGATCTTCGACCTGCTCACAGATCCCGACTTTATATCCTTTTTCTACTAATTTATTTAAATAGGAATCCACAGCATGATAAGGAACGCCACACATTGGTGCGCGCTCCTCAAGTCCACAGTTCTTCCCAGTTAATGTAATCTCTAATTCTTTGGATGCTGTCAGCGCATCATCAAAGAACATCTCATAGAAATCTCCGAGACGATAAAATAATATACAATCTTTATTCTCTTCTTTGATCTGCATATACTGCTGCATCATTGGTGTCAGTTTTCCTTTTTTAGCCATGGATCTGCTCTCCCATATAATAGAAACCTTTTTCCTCAACTAATTTAACATCTGCCATTGTACCAATCTGCTCTTTGCATCCTTTAAAATGAACTAACAGGTTATTTTCCAATCTTCCTGTTAACATTCCTTCTTCGTGCGTGTTCTCTTCTTCGATCAGAACTCTCTCAATATCTCCGACTTTCTTCTTGCAATTCTTTGCAGATGTCTCTTTTAATAAGGCAAGAAGTCTGTCAAAACGATCTTTGATCACATCTTTGTCCACCTGATCTTCCATGCTCGCTGCTGGTGTTCCGGAACGTTTCGAATATACATATGTGTATGCACTGTCAAACCCAACTTCTCTTACAACGTCTAATGTCTCCTTGAAATCTTCTTCTGTTTCTCCAGGGAATCCTACGATAATATCTGTTGTAAAAGACACTCCAGGGATTCTCTCCTGAATCTTCTTAGCAAGTGCCACATACTGTTCTTTTGTATAATGACGATTCATCAATTTTAACAGGCGACTGCTTCCTGACTGCATTGGAAGATGCATATGTTTACATACTTTCTTGCTTGTTGCCATCACCTCGATCAGATCATCCGATAAATCCTTAGGATGTGGTGTCATAAAACGGATTCTTTCTAGTCCTTCGACTTTCTCTACTTCTCTTAATAATTCAGCAAATGACATCGGTTCTTCTAATGTCTTTCCATAAGAATTTACATTCTGTCCAAGAAGCATAACTTCTTTGACACCTTCTGATACGACCTGCTTTACTTCTTTGATGATATCTTCCGGCTTACGGCTTCTTTCTCTTCCTCTTACATATGGCACGATACAGTAACTGCAGAAGTTATTGCATCCATACATAATATTAACTCCACATTTGAATGAGAATTTACGGTCACTTGGAAGATCTTCCACGATCTGGTCTGTATCTTTCCAGATATCAACGATCATTCCCTTGGAGTCTACTCTTGCTTTTAATAATTCTGCTAATTTAAAGATATTGTGCGTTCCAAAGATGATATCTACAAATTTATAGCTTGAACGGATCTTCTCGATCACATGCTCTTCCTGCATCATACATCCACATAATCCGATCATCATCTGTGGATTTCTCTCTTTCATCTTCTTAACCTGCCCCAAATGTCCATATAACTTTGTATTGGCATTCTCACGAACTGTACATGTATTAAAGATCAGGAAGTCTGCTTCTTCTGTTTCAACTTCTTCATATCCGATCGTTTCTAAGATCCCTAATAACTTTTCAGAGTCTTTTTCATTCATCTGGCAGCCAAATGTGGTTACATGGCATGTGAGCTTTCTTCCCAATTCTTCAGACTTTTTCTGAACCCATTTTTTCATTTCTTCCATATATTCATACTGTCTTGACGACTCGTTCTTTAACTGTTCCATTCTATTATTTCTCCTACTTTATATAATTCATCTCTATTTTTACATTATCTTTGATTATAACAAATTTGAATGGGTCATGCAATGTATATGAGAAAAACGAAACAACAGAATAAGGGAGCCAGACCAGATTGTTTAGACCTTTTAAAATCTATCGGTTGTTTAAATCTTTAATTAAAATCCAATACCATACAACATACACATTTGTGGTGGTTTGAATAGCGTAGATTATTTGAATATTATAAAAAGACGGATAGGTATCTGAAACCGTAGGAGCTTAGTACATCTGCGTGCGAGTCGAGCGAGAGTGCGTTTCAGATACCTATCCGTCTTTTTATAATATTCCACCAATAATTTACACTATCAAACTAAAATTTTTCTTGTCACATAGCTTTGTTTAAAGTAAAATATAAGTAATATTTATGTTAAGTTATTGTTAAGAAGGAGAACTGTCGTATGAACTATACTATCATACTTGCTCTGATGGGAGGCCTTGGCCTCTTTCTTTATGGGATGAAACTGATGAGCGATGGACTTGAGAAAGCTGCCGGTGCGAAGCTTCGCCGGATTCTTGAAATATTTACTACAAACCGTTTAACGGGTATGTTAGTCGGAATCTTTTTTACCGCTGTTATTCAGTCCTCTAGTGCTGCTACTGTTATGGTAGTCAGCTTTGTAAATGCAGGGCTTATGAACCTGTCTCAGGCTGCTGGGGTTATCCTTGGTGCTAACATTGGTACTACTGTTACTTCCCAGCTTGTTTCTTTTAACCTTTCTGAGATTGCCCCTGTCTTTTTAATGGCGGGTGTTATTATGGTATTATTTATAAATAATCCTACCGTTCAGAAAGTGGGAGAAGTTATTCTTGGATTTGGTGTTTTATTTATGGGATTAACTTCCATGTCAAGTGCTATGTCTGTGTTAAGGGATTCACCTTTGATCACATCTTACCTTCAGACACTGGATAACCATTTCCTTGGTGTTTTATTTGGATTTATCATGACTGCGATCTTACAGAGTTCTTCTGTTACTGTAAGTATCGTTCTTTTGATGGCATCTCAGGGATTATTGCATCTTCCAATCTGCTTCTTTATTATTCTAGGATGTAATATGGGATCTTGTGTGTCTGCATTGCTTGCCAGCTTAAGTGGTAACAAAGGTGCAAAACGTGCTGCGATGATCCATTTCTTATTTAATGTATTTGGAAGTATCATCATCTTTACAGGACTTAGCTTTGCACTTACTCCTATCACAAACTTTTTCTTAAGTATTTCCGGTGGAAATCTTGGACGAAGTGTTGCAAATGCTCATACAACATTTAAGATCATTGAAGTGTTGTTTATGTTCCCATGTACACCTTTAGTTGTTGCATTAACAGAGAAGATCATCCGTGGAAAAGATGAAAAAGTCCACCATAATGAACTGCAGTACATTACAGAGATTTCCTTAAAATCTCCTGCAACAATGATCCCTCAGGCGAAAAATGAGTTAAGACGTATGGCTAATATGGCACAGGAGAATTTAGACCATGCCATCCACGGATTTCTAAATCAATCCAATGAATTTGTTGATAAAGTCTATCATCGCGAGGAAGATATTAATAATGTCAGTCATGCGATCACTGATTATCTGGTAAAGTCCAACCAGCTATCACTGCCTTTAGCCGATCAGAAGATTTTGGGTTCCATGTTTTATGTTGTTAATGATATCGAACGTATCGGTGATCATGCAGAAAATTTTGCTGATTATACAAAAACAGAGATCAAACATAATACTGGACTTACTGGAGATGCAAAAGAAGAGATCAAGAAGATGTACACTGCTGTCTCCAAACTGTTAAAACTTTCCCTGGAATGTTTCATGGAACAAGATGGTGTCAACAAACCTGAAGACAAGCTTGCTGAGATTGCAATTCTGGAAGCTTCGATTGACAAAATGGAACGCAGATATCAAAAACACCATATCAAACGTCTTGCCAAAGGTGAATGTGAACCAAGAGCTGGTTTATTGTTCTCCGATATGCTTTCTGAATTAGAGCGTATTGCTGATCACAGTGTGAATATTGCTTATTCCATGAGTGATGAAGATGAAGATGAAATACTTTCTGCTGAGAATGAAGCCCTCACTGCTAAGAATTAAATTTGAGTTGAACATAGAATACAATAGAATACAAGAAAGAATCCTACTTTGTAGGATTCTCCGCCTGCGGCGGGTCGCTTCAGCGACAAATTTCCCTTCCGCCGCAGTGCGATCCTGCCCGGAGGGTTTTTTTTATTTCATAGGGGATTTCATCGAAATTTCCTATGAAATAAAAAAAGGATCTGCAAACCCTTTTGATACTTTATGTATCTTTGATCTGCAGATCCTTTTTCTTTTCTCTACTTTTTCTTCACATACTTTGATCATCGAAAGCTGCCAAACAACCAAGATTCCTGTCCGCCCTTATTTTTATTTCAAATCTTATCCTCTTGTTATGTGTCTTATGTTAAAATAATGGATCTCTCATAATCGGAACATTCCAATGATAAAAAGACCAGATTGCTAATGCTATGAAAGTTACAATAATTGCTACATTCCAAAACTTATCATATTTCTTTTCTGTTTTTTTATCACGATAAATTAATTGCATCATTGTATCTATTGCAAACAATGTCGCTCCAATCGCAACCTGTGGATATGTCCACCAAAACTTACATCCTGTTGTAAATATCGCTCCTAGCAGGTAATATAATGTTTCATGATATTTGTTATTTATGAATTTCCTTATCACAGTCATCCCTCCGTCCTTTTTATAATTTTCTTTTCTCAAGTGACTTCTCTAAATGTTAAAACAAATAAATACGCATCTTTCTCCTCTATTTTTAATAGCTGTATGCCAAATCTAAATACATATCAGACAATACAATCAATATTGGTACCGCAAGCCACTTAAGTCCCTCTATGTACTCTTTTTTTCTTTTCTCGACATTTTCTTCACATACTTTGATCATCGCAAGCTGCCAAACAAACAGGATTCCTGCCAATATAAAATACACAACACGAGGAAGAAAAATATTTCCTTTAAATTTTCCTCCAATGATAATCAGTATAAATAAAATACTTCCTACAATTCTCCAATGATGTTTTGTATAAAGTTCTGATTGATATAATTTTTTCATAAGGCACTCTCCTTCCTGTTCGTCCTTATGGTTTAAAATAATGGATTTCTAACTCCTAATAATTTTGTCATTAATATTTCATTCCCATAGCTAGAAACAATATTACTACTGGTATTACAAAAACTTCAATCCCAATTAAATATTGATCTTTCCTTTTTTTACTGTCTTTTTCGCAGATCATAATCAATGCCATCTGTATCATCCACATAAAAAGTGCCGCTCCAATATAAAGAATATTATATGGTGAAAGCATTTTTATGCCTCCAACTGCAACACTTATGCAAACAATTGCCAACATTAAAATATCTGCAATATACCAATGAAATTTCTTGTATAGTGGTAATTGATATAATTTATTCATCATGACCCTCCTCCAATCAAAGTACTCCCACTCGCACTTATTGCTTTTAAAATAATGGGTATCTCACAATCGGAACATTCCAATGATAAAAAGACCAGATTGCTAATATTATATCAAACACAATAATACCTATACTCCAAAACTTATCATATTTCTTTTCTGATTTTATATCACGATAAATTAATTGCATAGTCGTAGCTATTATGCTTAATATAGCTCCAATCGCCATCTGTGGATATGTCCACCAGAACCCGCATCCTGTTGTAAATATAGCTTCTAGTAGGAAATATAATGTTTCTTGATATTTGTTATTTACGAATCTCCTCATCATAGTCATCCCTCCTGTTTTATTTTTGTTCCAAATCCTATCTCTCTTATCTTATTGCTCTATTTTCCTTTTATGGCTACATCTGAGTATTCTTCAATTTAATTTCTCCCATCTAAAATTAATCCCAACATCAGTCTTACTATCATATCTGTTTTCTACAAAAAATCTATAATTCCCATTTTCCACGATTTTAAAATCATGAATAATTTCATCAGATCCCATCACATAACGTTCTTTTCCATCATCATTTATAATTCCTGCTACAAAATTTGTTTCTTTTTTATTTGGGTTCTCATTTTGAGAATTCAGAAAATCAAATTTTATAATATCTCCTTTTTTTAAGTACATAGAATTCGATTCGGTTCTATTTTTTGCTTTTAATGTCTGAATAAAATAAATCAATTTTCCTCTCTGAATTCTTTCTTCCATTTTTACTACTGTTAATTTTTGATTTATACGAATATCATCATATTCTTTTAAATTCATACTCCTCTTTTCAACAGTTGCCATTTCTGGATGATTTTCTGTATTTAATGACATAATTGCTGACATATAGAGTCGATGATATCCTCGTGTAATAAAAACAATGGTCCAAAAAGAAGCAACAAGCAATAACACATTCATACATACTCCACCTAGCATTTTTCTTTTATTTAGATGTCGCACTGCTTTTATCCTGTATATTCTTGTTTTAAGTTGATTCTTATCTTCATACAAAGCTGCACAAAGATATGCTCCCTTTTGAAATGGTTGAATTCCCAACCTACAAACTGTAGTAAAATATTGTTTTTTATCTTTTAAAATATTTGTAACAGCATGATCACAATAACTTTCATTCCAACTGTCTATATCATAGACAAATCTTCGGATCAATGGATTCCACCAGAATACAATTCGGCTGAATGCACAAAGCTGTTTCCATAGGATGTCTTTATGCTTACAATGCATGAGTTCATGTGCAAAGATTACATCCAATTCTTCTTTTGAATAATCATTTACTGGCAACAAAATAACTGGTTTTATAATACCGCAAATTATTGGCGTTGCAATTGTATACGTCTGTTTTACTGTGACATTTACATGAATTTTAAGTTTTTTCTCCCATTTATCTTTGACCATTACCACATTCTTTTCACACAAGCATGCATTATTAACTAAATATTTTAGTCTCTTATGTATCTTCATGCTATGAATAAATGCCTTTATCCAACCAATTATCCAAATAATTAATAAAACTCCAAAAATATAATCTAATGGCCTATCTGGTGAAAAAATTGTATTATCATCATAAACATTAAGTAATAAGATAAATACCACTGGAACCAAGAATGATAAGATTACAAATCTCAGCATTCTTATACTTGTCCATATCAAACCTCTTTTCTCCAGCCATTTTTCTAAAAACTTAAAACAGATAAATATACAGCTTCCTGTCAATGCATTTAATATAATCGCGCTCATTATATAAATGATCATCTGCTTTATCGCATACATTATATCAATCCAAATCATCTATCAAATCCTGTAATTCCTCTTTCTCCTCTGGTGTGATCGTCTTGGTCAATGTCTGAAACATCTCCTTTACGGAACCATCGTGCCAGAAGTCTTTCATCTTTCTCATCTGTTCCTCTCGATATTCTTCCTCAGAAATGATCGCTGTAATATAGCTATAATTTCCTCTTACCTCTGTGTTCAAAAAACCTTTTCCTTTTAGTTTTGTTACATATGTTTTTACGGTGCTTCTTGCATAATTCCTGTCATAATGTTCTTTTAAATATTCAATGATATCATACGTTGTGATGTCATCTCCTAACTTCCAGATACTCTTCATTATTAAAATTTCTACTTCTGATAATTCTTTTAATTTCATCCTTATCACGCTCCTTTAATATCTATCTTTATAATCGATTATAGCCATAGTTAATTTGATTGTAAAGCGATTTCGAAAAACACTTCTTTTTCTATTTTATGCCTAATTTTATTTTGTTTTTTTAGTGAAAATGCACAAAAAAGAATGGCTAGACCTGCCTTGTCAGCCATTCTTTTTTGCTTTTATAATTCTATCACTTTATAATCTATAGGTGCTACATTTGTCTTGATCACAGTGTTGCTCAAATTCTTTAACAACGCCTGTACTACATTCTCATTTACCCCTTCTTTGACCTTGTTAAGATCTAGATTGATCTCTTCTTTTTTCATCGTCGGATTGACGAGAAGTAATATTGCTTTGTTCTCACTTGCTTCTCCAAAGACATCTTTTTTCTCACTGATAAATCTTAAGATCGCAAGGACATTTTCAGTCGGTGCCATGTATAGTGCATATCCTGTCTGTAAGACTTTTTCCCGATTTCTAAGACTTGTCAGTCCCAAAACTTCCTGATAGGTTTCTTTGTCATTTTCAAAAAATGCTCCTCGGTTAAATGGGTCCATCAATCCGTGCATTCCATATTCATCTCCATAATAAATGCATGGCATTCCTGGAACAAAGAACTGAACTGCCATTGCAAGTCTTGTGAGTGCTTTTCCTTTCTGATCCATCTTTGATGTTATGACATATTCTGCCTGTTGTTCTCTCGATGGCAGATTCTCATTCATTCCGGTTGCAAGTGTTGTTCGAATTCTTGGAATATCATGAGAAGATATCAGGTTCATCAGTGCATAATACAATGGTTTTGGATAATTACACTGCTGGGATAGCAAGAATGTCTTCATATCTTTGGCACTTTGATTGCCGAGTAAATAATCTGTGACGTTGACTTTCAGCGGATAATTCATTGCGCTGTCTAAACCTTTTCCCAAAGCATATTTACGTTTCGTTCCGTAGCTTTCTTTGGTTGTGACATCTTCCCATACCTCACCGATCAGTGCATAATTCTTGAATTTCTTCTTTAATTCGCTTCGCAATTTAAAGATAAATTCATCCGGAAGTTCGTCTGCAACATCCAAACGGAATCCTGATGCTCCAAGTTTTAACCAATGCTTAATCACCGAATCTTCTCCTGTGATAATGTAATCAACAAACTTTTCATTTAATTCATTGACTTCCGGCAGTGTTTCAAACCCCCACCAGCTCTTATAAGTTCCATCTTCGTTAAAGTCATACCAATCATAGTACTTTGACTCTTCCCCTTGATATGCCCCTGGTTCTTCGTAATTTCCCTTTTTGTTAAAATAAACACTATCATCCCCTGTGTGGGAATATACCCCATCCAAGATCACATGAATCCTGCGTTCCTTGGCAAGCTGACATAGCCGCTTAAAATCTTCGTTATTTCCAAGGAATGGGTCGACTTTCTTATAATCTGATGTATTATAGCGGTGATTTGATGATGCTTCTCCGATCGGATTCAAATAAATACAACTGATCCCCAATCGTTTCAGATCATCAAGTTTGGATATGATTCCTTCAATATCTCCACCAAAATAATCACATGGATCATAAAATTCTTTTCCCGGAAGTGGTCCAAAAACTGGCTGTTCTTCCCAGTCATCATGCAGATAAACCGTTCTTCCCATACTTTCATGGTATGCTTTCCCACGTTTCATATTTTCTTTGTTTCCCTGGCAGAAACGATCTGGGAAAATCTGATACATGATTCCCTTTGACATCCACCTTGGGGTGTCAAAATCTTCTTCATACACGGTGATCTGAAAACTATCCGGGTTATCATCAACGATCATTCCTTCTCCTTGTGTCTTCCCATGTCTGGCTCCATAAAAATAACATTTCCCATGTTCCCAGATTCTGAAATAATACCAGACAACACCTGCTTCACCAGTCATCTTTATATGTTCTTCCATGCAGTCTTTTTTTCGTTTCATCTCATACTCCCGGTGAAAACTTTCAGAATACATAATGATCTCTGCCTTATTGACTTCCTGCCCTACATCATACAGGCGGATCATCATCTCGCTTCCACATGTGACTGCACCTACGGGAGTTCTGTATTTTTCTATTGACGCGTTATGAATCATAATTTAATCTCATCTTTTTTGTAACTCTTATTTTACTGGTTTCAGATTCCAGATTTTTTCATTATATTGTTCAATCGTTCGGTCTGATGAAAAATATCCGGATTTTGCTGTATTAACAACTGCTTTTTTGATCCATTCATCCTTATGATCGACATACAAACGATATACTTTTTCATACGTTTCGATATAAGACGGAAAATCTGCAAGTATGTAATATGGATCTGCCTCTCCATATTCCCCAAATAAAAGATTCTGGTAAATCTCTGAATATTTTCTATTTCCGTATCGTAACAGATTCCCTTCGATCAGACAATTACATACATCACGGATTCCTGGATGATTCTCGAAAATAATCCCTGGATTGTATGTATGGTACATTTTTTTATTGTAATTACCCTCAGCGCTGTCCCCGAAAATAAAGATATTCTCTTGACCTACACGCTCTGCGATCTCTATATTGGCTCCATCCATAGTGCCGATCGTCAATGCACCATTCATCATAAATTTCATATTTCCTGTTCCAGATGCTTCCATTCCTGCGGTAGAAATCTGCTCACTGATATCTGCTGCCGGAATCAGCATCTCCGCAACCGATACACAATAATTTTCTACGAAAACTACCTGAATCTTTCCATCCATATCTGAATCTTTATTCACCATTTCCTGAATGGAATGGATCAGCCTTATGATCTCTTTTGCCCTGACATATCCCGGTGCTGCTTTCGCCGCAAAAATAAATGTGATCGGTGTTGTAATACATGTTGGATCTTTTTTGATCTTCTGATATATATAAATGATATGCAGACATTTTAACAGCTGTCGTTTATACTCATGCAAACGTTTACAATGAACATCAAAAATAGATTCTGGGTTCACTTCGATTCCTTGCTTTTCTTTGATATACTTTGCAAAACGGAGCTTATTATTTCGTTTGATCTTCTCGTATTTTTTACAGAATTCTTTGTCATCTTTATATGGAAGGATCTGTTCAAACAGACGGTAATCTTTTAAAATATCCCCTTTCACATACTCTCTTACCAGATGATATAGCCCCTGATTGGCCAGTGCTAACCAACGTCTGTGTGTGATTCCATTTGTGATCGCAAGATATTTTTGTGGGAAGATCTGATAAGATCCTTTAAAAATCCTCGTTTTTAAAATATCAGTGTGAAGATTTGAAACACCATTGATCCTGTGACAAATGGCTACGCATAGGTTTGCCATGCGGATCTCATTGTTTCCGATCACTGCCATCTGTGCGACCTTTTCTTCTTCCTTGCTGTAATATACGGAAAGTTTCTGACAGTATTTCTCATTGATCGCACAAATGATCTGATAGATCCTTGGAAGCAGTAAACGAAACATGTTCTCATCCCAACATTCCATTGCTTCTGTCATGATCGTATGATTTGTATAATGAAATATCTTCTTGACCACACCATAGGCCTCATCCCATCCAAAATCTTCTTCATCCATCAAAATCCTCATAAGTTCTGGAATTGCCAATGCTGGATGTGTCTCATTGATCTGAATGACAACATGTTCTGGCAAGGAGTTCAGATCATCAAATACTGCTTTATGTCTCTTGATCATCGACTGCATCGTTGCAGATGCCAGAAAATAAAACTGTTTTAAACGCAGCATTTTACCCTGCATATGATCATCTGACGGATATAAGACTTTCGAGATCGCTTCTGCAAATGTCTGGTCTGCCATCGCTTTATCATAGATTCCTTCATTAAACGAATGAAAATCGAACCTCCGCTTGCTTCTGGCACTCCACAGACGAAGAGTTGCTGGCGTCTTAGTCTTGTATCCAATGATCGGTACATCATATGGGACTGCAATGACGGTATTATAATCTTTATGTTCAATCTTTAATCCATTCTCTGTCCAGTTTTCCTGAATCGTTCCATTAAAATGTACTTCCACACTTAATTCCGGGCGCTCGATCTCCCAAACATTTCCATCTCTTAACCAGTCATCTTCCATCTCAATCTGCATTCCATCTACAATTTTCTGACGAAACATTCCATATTCATATCGGATCCCACATCCGAGTACTGGAAGTTCCATCGTAGAAAGTGAATCCAAAAAACATGCTGCCAGTCGTCCTAGTCCTCCGTTTCCAAGTCCAGCATCATTTTCTTCATCCGTGATCTTATCAAAATCAAGTCCCATCTCCCAGAATGCTTCCCGATATGCCTCATATAATCCTTGATTGATCAGATTATTAGAAAATGCCCTTCCCATCAAAAATTCGGCTGACATATAGTAAAGTTTCTTAACTCCTTGCTCTTGTATCCTTTTTCTGCTGTCTGCCCAGGATGTCATGATATCATCCCTGATACACTCCGCTGCTGCCTTATAGATCTCATCATTTGTTGCCTCACTGATCGTTCTTCCAAGTGTATGAATTAATTTATTCTCGATCCGTTGTCCGATCTTATTGCTGTCCATATAGTTCATTATGATCTAAGCCTCCTTTCTAGTCTTTATCTTTGACATGTAAATTTATCTCATTTTTTGTCTTTACGAAGAATGGGCATCTTAAAATAAGATGCCCATTCTTCTTTTGAATTTATAATACACTATTATACATATCGAGATAAATCTTTGCAGATTTTGCAAAACTGTTATCGGATTCCATCGCTCTTTGGATCAATCCATGTTTTCTCTTTGGACTCTGCAATGTCTGTAATGCATAACGGATCGCTCCCAGCATCTCATGTGCATTGTAGTTTGCAAATGAGAATCCATTTCCTGTGTCCTCGTATTCATTGTAACTTTGTACTGTATCACGAAGTCCACCTGTCTCACGTACGATCGGAAGTGTTCCATAACGAAGTGCGATCATCTGAGAGATTCCGCATGGTTCAAATTTGGATGGCATTAAGAAGAGATCACTTCCTGCATAAATCTGGTGTGCAACTGCATTATCATATGCGATATATGAGCATACTCTTCCTTTGTATTTTTCTTCCATATAACGGAAAAATTCCTCATATTCATAATCACCCGTTCCCAGAATAACAAATGCAACATTCTCTGTGCACATGATCTCATCCAACATGTATTTCACAAGATCCAGACCTTTCTGCTCTGTTAATCTTGTAACCATACCGATGATCGGAACTCCTGGTGTGATCGATAATCCTAGAGTCTTGATCAGTTCCTGTTTATCTTTCTTCTTTCCAGAAAGACCATCTTTGTTAAAATGATATGGGATCAGTGGATCTGTCTCTGGATTAAATTCTTCCTGATTCATTCCATTTAAGATTCCCCATGTATCTCCTGCTCTCGCATTTAAGATACCTTCCTGACGGTATGCAAATGCTGGATCACGAATCTCCTGTGCATAAGTTGGACTTACTGTGCTTAAACGATCTGCAAACACAAGTGCTGCTTTCATGAAACTTGCACATTCATAGTTATGCATAAATTCTGGTGTGTCATACTTTGGATCGATTCCTAACCAATGTTCAAACTGATCGAAACCAAATTCTCCTTGATACATCATATTATGGATCGTAAAGATCGTCTTTGCATGTCCAATATCCCAATGTCCGTACTGTGTGCGGAGTAAGATAGGGATCAGACCTGTCTGCCAGTCATTGCAATGGATGACGTCTGGAATAAATCCAATACGGCTTGCTGCTTCGATCACGGCACGGCAGAAGAAAGCATACTGCTCTCCTTCTGCAAGTCCACCACGATATACCGCATCACCAAAAAATCCTTCATTATCGATCAGATAATATGTAACTTCATTATAAACCAGTTCTTCTACACCTACATATGTTTCCCCACCACTAAAATTGATGTTGAAATCTGCCAGATGTCTTGTCTGTGCGCCATATTTCCCTTTCATCTGACTATGAAACGGCATGATCACACGGGCATCCGCACCGATCTGATTCAATTCCTTTGGAAGGGTTCCCATAACATCCGCTAACCCTCCAAGCTTCACAAATGGTGCACACTCTGCCCCTGCAAGCAGCACTTTCAGTGAATTGTTATTACTCATTAACACTTGCTCCTTTCGGAATAAATACTGGATGGTTTGATGATCCTGATAAGTGTGCATTTGAATAAACTTTTACGTGACGGTCTAAAATTGTATGGTTGATCTCTGCCTGTGGTGCGATAAATCCTTCTGCCATAACAACAGAATTCTTGATCACAGCTCCCTCTGCAATCTGTGATCCACGGAAGATGACAGAGTTTTCAACTTCACCATCAATCTCACATCCACTACTGATCAGGCTGTTGCTGACTTTCGCATTTGGTCCGTATTTTGCTGGTGCTCCATCGGCAGATTTTGTGTAAATTCTTCTATTACCCAAGAATAATTCTTTGTAAACATCTGGTTTTAACATATCCATATTTACATTGTAATATGCTTCTAAAGATGTAATACATCCTACATATCCTTTATATTCATATCCCTGAATTACAAGACGATCGAAGTTTGGAACGATAACATCAAAGAAAAAGTGTTTCTTATTATGTGCGATCGCTGTCTCAATAAAATCGATCAATAATGTTGTCTTCATAATATAAGCATCCATGCTCTTCTTATTTGAACGATGTTTTCCTTCAGAATAGCACATATCAAGAACTTTATCGTCTTCATCTGTTTTTAAATAAACTCCATCATAATCGCAGTTCGTTGAATCATCACTATTATCAAAATACATCAGTGTGATATCTGCTCCAGATTTGATATGTTTATCTAACATATCCTGAAAATCTGCATTACAGATCACATAAGAACGTCCTAATAATACATATTTTTCTTTTGCTTTCTTTAAAAATCCAAGTGTTCCACGAAGTCCATCCATAACACTTGCGTATTCTCCAGATGGAGATGCATCATTAATATATGGTGGGAAAATATATAATCCTCCACGTTTTTTGTTTAATCCCCAGTATTTTCCTGAATTCACATGGCTCAACAGTGAATCGTAATTTCTTCTTGTTAATAATCCAACATTCTTGATTCCTGCATTTACCATATTACTTAACATAAAGTCAACTGTACGATAACGTCCACCAACCGGAAGCGCTGATAAACTTCTGGAGCGTACAAGGTCTTTTAATTTTCTATTTTCTTCTCCTGCATTGATAATACCTAACATCTGTTTATCCATATCTTCAATCCTCCTAGTGTAAGATGGTATCTGGGTAGATCATTGCTCCGTCTTCAACAGTCGCATTCTCTAATGCAACACAATGATATCCGATTACAGTTACATTATTTCCTTCTCCAACCTTGCATCCCTGCTCGATGACTACTTCTTCATCGATCAGTGCTTTGTCGATCTGACAGTCTGTTCTTACAACAGTATCTTTCATGATCACACTGTTCTTAACTACACTGCCTTTTCCGATCTTAACACCAGAATGGATGACACAGTTCTCTACTTCACCTTCAATAACACATCCATCGGCAAGAATAGAATTCTTAACAGATGCACCTGGTGCTATATAATGAGGAGGTAATGAGAAGTTTCTTGTGTAGATTCTCATCTTATCATCATTTAAGTCAATCTGAGGATTTTCATCTAGAAGTTCCATATTAGCTTCCCATAAACTGTCGATCGTTCCTACATCTCTCCAGTATCCATCAAATGAGTAAGCATACATCTTTCTTCCATCTTCTAACATTCTTGGAATAATGTTCTTACCAAAATCGTGTTCTGACTCTGGATCATTTCCATCATCGATCAGATACTGACGGATCAGTTTCCATTTAAAGATATAGATACCCATAGAAGCTTTTGTACTCTTTGGTTCTGCTGGTTTTTCTTCGAATTCATAAATACGTTCATCTTCATCTGTATTCATGATTCCAAAACGTTTTGCTTCTTCATAAGTTACATTCAGAACGGAGATCGTACAATCTGCACCTTTTTCTTTATGATACTGAAGCATCTTGTCATAATCCATGGTACAAATCTGGTCACCAGATAATACAATGATATGATCTGGATCAAAATTATCAATGAAATTGATGTTCTGATAAATCGCATCTGCTGTTCCACGATACCAGTTACCTGTTTCTCCCTTCATATATGGAGGTAAAACATAAGCACCTCCGTTTAAGCTGTCCAGATCCCAGAATCCTCCAGTACCAATATATGCATTTAACTCCAGTGGTTCATACTGTGTTAAAACTCCGACTGTGTCAATTCCTGAGTTTGTACAGTTTGACAGTGGGAAGTCAATGATCTTATATTTTCCACCATAGGATACGGCTGGTTTTGCTTTCTTCTGAGTTAATGCGAACAATCTGCTTCCTTGTCCCCCTGCAAGCAGCATCGCAACGATTTCTTTTTTGTTAATCATAGCTCTTTGTCCTCCTTTATTTTACACCTTGATCATTATTCTTTTTTGTTCTTCTTGTCTTGCTTGTTCTTTTTTTGGGCTGTTCCTCTTCTTTCTCTGTTGTTTGCTTTGTTACCTTTATATCTTCTTTTTTTGGAGTGTTTTTCTTCGTTGCCGGCGTCTCTTCTTTTGTTACTTTCTTTGTAACTTCCGGATTTTTCTCTACTGTTTTTTTCACAGCTTCTGTTTTCTTCTCCTGTGCTGCCTTCTTTGCTTGCTCTGCTTTCTTTGCAGTGGCTTTCTTTGCCGGCTCTGCCTTCTTTGCTGCACTCTTTCGTGGTTTTGTCTCCACTTCCTCGATCTTATAGTAAACAACACTTAATGGTTTTAAGGAAATTTCTGCTGCCTGTTGGTAAACAGCTTTCTTTCCTTCAGATGGTACTTTCACTCTCTTCGTTGAAACTTTAGATTCGGAAACATCTCCATCTCCACCAAAATCAAGCTCACTGCTGTCTAAGATCTTCGTAAGTTTTGATTTCTTTGGTAATGGAATCTTGTATTTATCCCATTCCATCGGTGTAAAATTGCAGACACAAAGGATCTGCTGTTGTTTTCTTCCTCTGCCCTTCTTATTCTTTCGTATAAATGCTACAACACTGTGGTCTGCATCACGTTGCAAGCACCATTCAAATCCTGCCGGATCTTGATCTAATTCATATAATGCCGGTTCAGATTTGTAAATCTCATTTAGTTTAGCTACATATTTGTGGAAAGAATCATGCATCTCATACTGATCGATCAAGAACCAGTCAAGCTGTTCTTTGTCTCTCCATTCTACAAATTGGGCGAATTCTCCACCCATAAATAATAATTTCTTTCCTGGATGTGCCATGGTAAATCCATATAATGTTCGCAGTGAAGCAAACTTCTCATCATATGCACCATACATCTTATTAATCATAGAACCTTTGCCATGAACAACCTCATCATGTGAGTATGGAAGAATGTAATTCTCACTGTAAGCATAGTCCATAGAGAAAATGATTGCTCCATGATTATCCTTACGATACAATGGATCAAGTTCCATATAGTAAAGAGTATCATGCATATATCCCATATTCCACTTGTAAACAAATCCAAGTCCTTCTGGATCATCAATATCACTCGTTACCTTTGGATATGCTGTTGATTCTTCTGCGATCGTCAAGAATCCTTCATATGTTGTACGAAGTGCTTCGTTTAGATTGCGAAGGAAATCAACTGCTTCATAGTTGATATTGGTTCCATCTTCATTCGGCACATATTCTCCTTCCTGTTTCCCAAAGTCAAGATATAACATTGCAGATACAGCATCAATACGGATTCCATCGATATGATAAACATCTGCAAAGAACATCGCACTTGAGATCAAGAAGCTCTGAACTTCTGGTTTTCCATAGTTAAATAATAAAGTTCCCCAGTCAGGCTGGCTTCCCTTCCTTGGATCCTCGTGATCATAAATATGTGTTCCATCAAACATTGCCAGTCCATGCTCATCTCTTGGAAAATGTGCTGGGACCCAGTCAAGGATGACACTGATCCCTGCTTTATGTAACTCATTGATCATATAATTGAAATCTTCTGGTGTTCCATATCTTGATGTTACACCGTAATATCCTGTTACCTGATATCCCCAAGAAAGATCATATGGATATTCTGTGATCGGCATCAGTTCAACATGTGTATATCCCATCTCTCCAAGATAAGGGATCAGCATGTCCGCGATCTCACGATAATTATAAAATTCTCTTTCTTCTTCCTGCGGCATTCTCCATGTTCCAAGATGCAGCTCATAGATAGACATTGGCTGATCTAATGCCTGGCGTTTCTTTCTCTGATTGATAAAACGTTTATCAGACCATTTAAAATCATCGAAATCCCAGACTTTCGAAGCTGTATCTGGTCTGCATTCTGCATAAAATGCAAAAGGATCACTCTTATATCTGCAGATTCCATCATAGCCTTCTACATGATATTTATATAGATCACCCTTCTTCAGTCCTTCAATCTCGATCGTATAGATTCCGTCTTTGTCACCTTTCATCGGATGCGCAAGAGGATTCCAGAAATTGAAATCACCTACGACACTGACTGACTTTGCATTTGGAGCCCAAACAGTAAATCTGTGAGTCTTTGTCTTCTTCTGATAATGACATCCAAATGTCAGGTATGCCTGCCTCGCCTTTCCTGTCTGAAACAAATACAAATCCTCACGATTGATAGTTTCATTCATAGTATAACTCCTCCTTAAAACTTCAAAACAAAGAATTCTTGTGATCGAATCCTACACTTACAAAAAATCTTATCTTATAGGACTTCTTTGTGAAACTAAAAAGTCTAATAAAATAAAAAAGCGTAAACAACCACGAACAATCTTCTTGCAAATGGCTTATTTACGCTTTTATAGTCATATCTTTAATTTCTATAGGTATAGTAAAAATGTGACACGTTGTCATCTTACAAGATATTTTCATATTCAAAGAACAATGTACCGTAAATATCTTTCGTTTCTAGTCCACTTTCTGGTTGTTTATCTGCTGTTCAAAAAGTGTTTGTTTCACTAACTTTATTATACCAAATCTTTTCATATATTTCAACAAATTGTACAATATTTAATGCACTATTTATATCCATATTGTGAATTTCATCCAAGCAATTTAATATACAGATGTAGAATTTCTCATTTTAGGATCATATCCTGCTTTTTTCAAGGATTTAATGATCTTATTTTTATGTTCTGTACCGAATGCTTCCATTGTGATCGTAAGTTCTACCGCACTATTTCTGTTGATACTTACGAACTGGTTATGCTCTAGTTTGATAATATTTCCCTGTGCATCTGCGATCACATCAGAAACTTTATTTAACTCTCCTGGTTTGTCTGGAAGGAATACAGATACCGTAAAGATTCGATCTCTCATGATCAATCCATGCTGTACTAAAGATGCGATCGTAATGACATCCATATTTCCACCACTGATGATAGAAACTACTTTCTTATTCTTAACATCCAGATGTTTTAATGCTGCAATTGTTAGTAATCCAGAGTTTTCTGCTAACATCTTGTGATTTTCTAACAAGTCTAAGAAACATGGGATCAGTTCTTCATCTTCTACTGTGATGATATCATCAAGGTTTTCCTGAATATATGGAAAAATGATCTTTCCTGGTGTCTGTACTGCTGTACCATCTGCGATCGTGCTGACATGATCACATGACACTACTTTTCCTGCTTCTAATGAAGCTTTCATACATGCTGCTCCTGCTGGTTCTACACCGATCACTTTAATCTTTGGATTTAACAGTTTGGCAAGTGTTGAAACACCTGTTGCAAGTCCGCCTCCACCGATTGGTACAAGGATGTAATCTACGGTTGGAAGTTCTTTAAAGATATCCATTGCGATCGTTCCCTGCCCTGTTGCAACCGTTGGGTCATCAAATGGATGAACAAATGTATATCCATGTTCTGCTGCAAGGTCTAATGCGTGTGCACATGCTTCATCATAAACATCTCCATGAAGGATCACTTCTGCTCCAAGATCTTTTGTTCTGTTAACCTTTAACAGTGGAGTGGTTGTTGGCATAACGATCGTTGCTTTGACTCCCTGTCTTGCTGCTGCCAATGCAACACCCTGTGCATGGTTTCCAGCAGATGCTGTGATCAATCCTTTTGCTTTTTCTTCTTCAGATAATGTACTGATCTTGTAATATGCACCACGGATCTTGTAAGCTCCAGTCAACTGCATGTTCTCAGGTTTTAGATAAACATCGTTTCCTGTCTGATCTGAAAAATAATCACTTTTGATCAGCTTGGTAGGAAGGACAACCTCCTGCACTTTATTATATGCAGCTTCAAAATCTTTTAGTTCTAACATTTTAATTTTCTTCTCCTTTTTCGAATAACGCATTGACAAACATATCTGGATCAAATCTCTGAAGATCATCGACCTGTTCCCCAATACCAATGTATTTTACTGGAATTCCAAGTTCTGACTGAATTGCGATCGCGATTCCGCCTTTTGCTGTTCCATCTAATTTCGTCAAAATAATTCCTGAAATGTCCGTTGCTTCTTTAAACTGTTTTGCCTGTGCCATGGCATTTTGTCCAGTTGTTCCATCTAAGACGATCAGTGTCTCTAAATAAGCTTCACTGTATTCTTTCTGGATGATACGATTGATCTTGCTTAACTCATTCATCAGATTCTTCTTATTATGAAGTCGTCCTGCTGTATCACATAACAACACATCGACATCTCTTGCTTTTGCTGCTGCTACCGCATCATACACAACAGCCGCAGGATCTGCACCCTCTGCCTGACTGATGATATCAACCCCAGCACGATTTGACCATTCTTTGAGCTGTTCGATCGCTCCAGCACGGAATGTATCCGCAGCTGCCAGTAATACTTTTTTCCCTTGTCCTTTTAATGATGCTGCAAGTTTTCCAACAGATGTTGTTTTCCCTACACCATTTACTCCAATGACAAGAACGACACTCTTTTTATCAATAAAATCATAAGCACTATCATCCAGTCTCATCTGATCCTTAATAGAATCGATCAAAAGCTGTCGGCATTCTTCCGGCTCTTTGATCTTATTTTCTTTTACTTTTTTCTTCAGATCTTCAATGATATTCATTGTTGTATCAATTCCCATATCACTCATGATCAAAATTTCTTCCAGCTCTTCATAAAAATCTTCATCTATTCCAGAAAATCCGCTGAAAATAGAGTCAAAACTTGAGGCAATATTGTCTCTTGTTTTACTTAATCCCTGTGCAAGTCTTTTAAAAAATCCTTTTTTCTCTGACATAGCTATTCTCCTTTTATTCATCTAAATCATTCTCGATCAAATTTACAGAAACCTGAGTTGAAATACCTTTTTCCTGCATCGTGATCCCATATAAAACGTCTGCTGCCATCATCGTTCCTCTTCGATGTGTGATCACGATAAACTGTGTATCCTTTGTAAGTTTATGCAGATACTTTGCAAATCTTGTGACATTTGAATCATCCAATGCCGCTTCGATCTCATCCAGGAGACAAAACGGAGATGGTTTTAAATTCTGGATCGCAAATAATAATGAAATCGCTGTTAAAGCTTTCTCTCCACCTGATAACTGCATCATATTCTGAAGTTTCTTTCCTGGCGGCTGTGCAATGATCCTGATCCCAGATTCTAATACATCATCATCGGTAAGTTCCAATCTTGCTTCTCCACCACCGAATAATTCCACGAATACTTCCTGAAATACTCGTTTGATGTCTTTAAACTTTGCATTAAACTGACGGCGCATCGCATCTTCCAGTTCTTCCATCAAACCTGTCAGATGTGCTTCTGCTGTCACGATATCTTCATGCTGTTTCTGCATAAATTCGTAACGTTCGGAAACTTCTTTATAATCTTCAACTGCATTGATATTAACTGGTCCAAGATTCTTGATCTTATTTTTTAACTCAGAGATCGTTTCCTTAACCTTTGTAAGACTCTGCATCTCATCCAGATCAATCCTCAGTTTTGCCTGATGATATGTGATCTCGTAATTCTCCCACATATAATCCAAAAGCTCTTTTTTCTTTCCTTTACGATTCTCTCTCTGGCTCTCCAGACGATACATTTCTTTGTCATATCCACTGATACGTTCAAGCATCTCTTCGCGTCCTTTAAGGATATCCTTATAAAGGACTTCTTTCTCCTTCACTTCTTCCTGCATCTCCTGATGCCTGTTCTGATCTTCTATGATCTTTCGTTCCATCACTTTACATGATTCTTTTAAATGTTCGATCTGCTGTTTTAATGCTTTTACATTCTCATTGATGCTTCCAGTATCTTTCTGATTTTCTTGAACCTCTTCTGATAGATGTTCGATCTCAGATCTTACTCGCTCCTGATTATTCTCCTGAAATTCTAACTTTTGTGATTCTTTGCTTAACTGCATATGAACCCTGGAAACTTCCATTGCATGCTGTTCGGCATGTTTTCTAAGATGTTCAAGTGTCTCACTGATCTCCTTGATCCTTTCTTCATCCTGCTCATTTGCACTTTCAAGATCTACCTGTTCATCTTGCAGTCTGTCAGCATCATCTTCCGCATTCCTTAATTCTTCTTCCAGTTGTTGTCTCTGTATACTTAACTGTTCTTGCCTATTATCAAGCTCTTCTTTTCTTCGCTTGATCGCAGATTGTGACATCTGCTGTGTATTTAATTCCAAAGAGATTTCTTGCATCTCTTTCTCTAAGTCTATCATATTTTGCTGATATTCTTTGAGTTTTTTTTCATTTTCATGATATTTTTCTTCATCTTCTGTGATCGCTTTCGTCCATCGATCCAGCTTCTTCTTTAATTCTTCAACTTCTCTGGATCTTCCAAGCAGATTGCTCTTATTCTTAAAAGCACCTCCAGACATTGAACCGCCTCGGTTTAAGGAATCCCCCTCAAGCGTTACGATCCTTACACTGTGGTGATATTTATTCGCAATTTTAATTCCTTCATCCATATCTTTTACAACAAGGATCTGTCCAAGCAGTGATGCAAATAAATCCTTATATACTTCATCATAGATCGCAAGTTGGTTGGCTGCCCCAATCACCCCTGGTTCTAAAAGAATTTCTTTCCTTGCAAATTCTTTTCCCTTCACTGCATCCAACGGCAAAAATGTAACTCTTCCATAGCGGTTTTTCTTCAGATATTCGATCATCTTCTTTGCTGTTTTCTGCGTATCCGTTACAATGTTCTGAATACTTCCGCCCAGAGCTGTCTCGATCGCTGTTTCGTATTTTTCTTCCACTTTGATGATATCCGCAACAGCTCCGATGATCCCAGATGTCACAGCCTGTTGTTCCATCACCTTCTTGATCCCGAATCCATATCCATCATAACGTTCTGCCATATTCCGCATTGTTTCATAATTGGAACGAACTCTATGATATTTCTCCCTTTTCTGCTCCATCTGTGCCTGAATCTGATGGCGTTCAGCTATCAATGTTTCTTCGATTCTCTTGGCATTATGACATTCGATTTCAGATCGTTTTTTCTTCTCATTGATCTCTTCGATCTTCTGACTAGAAGAATCTTTTTCTTTTTCCTGATCATTGATCTGTTGTTTTATTTCTTCTATCTGATGATCCAGTGCTATAATCCGGACATTTAGCTGTTCTTTCACTGTCTGGGAACGCTCAATCGCTCCAGCTACCCGCATACGGCCTTCTCTGACAGCATTCACTCGGATTTCAATCTCTTCTTGTTCTCTCTCCAGATCCTGAATCTGTTTCTGATACAATGCAACTTCGCTTTCTTTTTGTATCTTTTGTTCCATGACAGCTTCATATTCCTTACGAATTTCTTCTGTCTCTGCTTCAAATCTCTTTAACTGTGCTTTCTTTTCATTCAGATCTTTATACAACTTATCTTTAGACTCTAGATACATACTCTCACGCATACGTTCTGTATTGATCTGTTCATTTAAAACCTGAATCTTTCCTTCTTTTTGCTGCTTTGTGAGCTTCATTTCAGAAATATGAGCAGCGATCGTTTCGATTTCCTGTTTTAAATGATCTAAAAACTCTTCTTGTTTTCCATATTTCTCTTTTGCTTTGGCAAGTGTCTGATTTGCCTCATTGATCTCCCGCTGAGCGATTTCTATCTTTTCATCCAGCTCTTTTAATTCCTTCTCAAGATTCTGATTCTCAAGCAAGAATAACTTCACATCTTCATCTTTCAACTGATCTCTTAACAACAGATATTCTCGTGCACGTTCTGACTGCTTCTTAAGCGGTCCAACCTGACGTTCCAATTCCGTTAAGATGTCTGTGACACGTACCAGATTCTCACGTTCGATTTCTAAAGATTTTTGTGTTTCCAGCTTATTTTTCTTGTATTTAACAATTCCTGCTGCTTCATCAAATAATTCTCTTCTCTCTTCCGGTTTTCCACTCAAGATCTGTTCGATCTGTCCCTGTCCGATGATCGAATATCCCTCTTTTCCGATTCCTGTATCAAAAAAGAGTTCTACGATATCCTTTCTTCGGCAGGCACTTCCATTGATCAAATATTCACTTTCCCCAGAACGATAAACTCTTCTGGCAACTGTTACTTCTTCAAACTGGATCGGCAGACTATGGTCACTGTTATCTAATGTGATCGCAACATAAGCAGATCCCATCGGCTTTCGAAGCTCTGTCCCCGAAAAAATAACATCTTCCATTCTAGAACCACGAAGCTGTTTGGCTCTCTGTTCTCCAAGCACCCATCGAACAGCATCTGCGACGTTACTCTTTCCACTTCCATTTGGACCTACGATTCCTGTGATCCCATGTTCAAATTTAAAGATCATTTTATGGGCAAAAGATTTAAAGCCATTGACCTCAATACTTTTTAAATACATGTCCACCTCTTTTTCGTGTTATTTTTTGTGGCGTTTGATCGCCTCAAATGCAGCATGCTGTTCTGCTGACTTTTTACTATGTCCTGATCCTGTTCCGATCACATTCTCTCCAAGACGTGCTTCTACCGTAAAGATTTTGGCGTGATCTGGACCTTCTTCTCCAACAAGCACATATTTTAATCGTCCTTTTCCTTCTCCCTGAACAATCTCCTGAAGATTCGTCTTTGCATCGAAAAACAGAACTTTATTTTCTACATCTTTGAATAAATATGTCTCAATGAATTTTGTTGCTGTTTCGATTCCCTGATCCAAATAAATCGCACCAATCACAGCTTCAAATGCATCAGAAAGAATGGAATCTCTTGATCTTCCACCTGTCATATCTTCTCCTTTGCTTAAGAGAACATATTTCCCAAGGTTGATATCTCTTGCACATCCTGCAAGTGTTGGCTCACATACAAGGCTCGCTCTGATCTTACTTAACTTTCCCTCTGATTCTTTCTGATATGTTCGATACAGGTAATTGCTTGTTACCAGTTCAAGAACTGCATCTCCCAAAAATTCAAGACGTTCATTATTCTTATCTTTGCTCATTCTTCGTTCATTTGCATAGGAACTATGAATGAAAGCATTCCAAAGTCGGGATGGCTCATGAAATTTAATTCCTATCTGCTCTTGAAATCCTTCCACACTTTTTGCATCCATTTTCTTCTTATCCTTTCACGATCTGGTCTTTGATCTTCTGCGTAATATCTTCTTCAGCAAATGCGATACACTGAATGATCGCATTTTTCATTTCTTTTGCACTTGAAGATCCATGTGCTTTCACAACCAATCCATTTAATCCAAGTAATGGCGCTCCACCATATTCAGAAGCATCAAATTTCTTTAACGTCTTCTTTAATGCTGGTTTCGCTAATAGTGCACCGATCTTACTCTTTAATGTTGACATCATTCCTTCTTTGATCTGACTGACTAACACTGCTGCTAATCCTTCTTCCAGTTTCAGAACGATATTTCCTGCAAATGCATCACATACAACAACATCCGCTGCACCGTATGGGATTTCTCTTGCTTCGATACTTCCGATATAATTGATATTTTCACATTCCTTTAATAATGGACCTGTTTCTTTTACCAGCTGATTTCCTTTGGCTTCTTCCACACCGACATTGACAAGTCCAACTCTTGGGTTCTTAATTCCAAGAACATCTTCCATATAGATAGATCCCATCTGTGCAAACTGAAGCAGGTATTCCGCTTTCGCATCCATATTTGCTCCAGCATCAACTAATAACATCGGACCTTTTGCTGTTGGCATCACTGCTCCTAGTGGTGCTCTCTTGATTCCTTTGATCCTTCCGACAACAAACTGTCCTCCAACAAGGATCGCTCCTGAACTTCCAGCTGATACAAATGCATCTGCAGTCTCATCCTTTACCATTTTCAGGGCGACCACCATGGAAGAATCTTTCTTCTTACGAATCGCTTCTACTGGTGATTCGTCACAAGAAATTTCTTCTTCTGCATTCACAACTTCAATTTGTTCATTTTTATACTGATATTTGCTTAATTCTTCATGAATTCTTGGTGCTTTTCCTACAAGAAATACTTTCAGATTATTTTTTTCATTCACAGCATCAACAGCACCTTTTACAACTTCTCCTGGTGCATGGTCTCCACCCATGGCATCAACTGCCACTTTCACTAATTTCTCCATATGACCTGTTACTCCTTTTCTTAAAAATAGGAAATGCCACACGCCTAAACCTTCTTAAAAAGCCTAAACGTATGGCATTTCTCTTCATTTACCATTATTCAGCGTGTGCTGAAACAATTTCCTTTTTATTGTAAGATCCGCAGGCTTTACATACTCTGTGAGGCATCATAAGAGCACCACATTTGCTGCATTTTACAAGTGTTGGAGCAGTCATCTTCCAGTTTGCTCTACGTCTGTTTCTTCTTCCTTTGGATGATTTATTCTTTGGACAAATTGACATTGGTTTTACACCTCCTTAAAATTCTTAAAAATATCCTGAATCGCTGCCATACGAGGGTCTGCCACCGTACGATCGCAGCCACACTCTTTTTCATTCAGATTCGTTCCGCACACCGGACAAAGTCCTTTGCAATCTTCTTTGCATAACACTCTGGACGGAAGTTTTGGAACAACTTCATCGAAGATCAGTATATCAAGATCAAGATACTTGTCCTCGATATATGAAGAATCTTCTTCATCGAGATCCGAAAAATCTAATTCTTTCGTCACCTTCACGGAAACCGGATAGCTCACTTCTTCAAGACATCGGCTGCATGGAATTCCAAGCGTGACTTCTGTCTCAAATGCAAATGATATCTTATCCTTTCCAATATTTCTAAAAACGATCGAAAAATCATTCTTCTCTCGAATAGGATAAGACACACCTTTAAGCTTAATCTCATTCAGGTCGATTGACGCTTCGACGGTTTCTTCATATTTAGGTACTGAAATAATTTTTGATAATTGAATCTTCATACGATCTCCTAAATTTTCATACTGTACTATTATACGAATGTGCTTCTGGTTTGTCAAGTAATTTTCCTTACTTTTAAAAAAACAATCCAAAAGCACATTTTAACAAGCTTTATTTTTTATGAAATGATTATTTTACAAGGGCTACTGTGTCTCTTGCGATCATTAATTCTTCATTTGTTGGTACACAAAGCAGTGTAACTTTAGAATCATCTGTAGAGATGATCGCTGTTTCTCCGTGAACATCGTTCTTCACTTCGTCAAGTTCTGTTCCTAAATATCCAAGATATTCACAGATTGCTTTACGTGTGATATCATCATTCTCACCAAGTCCTGCTGTAAATGCGATCGCATCCACACCATTCATAGCTGCTGTGTAAGCTCCGATGTATTTTGCTACGCGGTATGCATATGCATCTAATGCTGCAGCTGCAACTTTGTTACCTTCATCTCTTGCTGCTTTTACATCTCTAAAGTCGGAAGATACTCCTGATAATCCGTAAACTCCTGATTCTTTGTTTAAGATATTTAATACTTCAGATGCTGTTTTGTTTTCTTTATTCGCGATAAATTCGATGATTGCTGGATCAAGATCTCCAGAACGTGTTCCCATGATCAGTCCTTCAAGTGGTGTTAATCCCATAGATGTATCTACTGATTCTCCACCTTTGACTGCTGTAACACTTGCACCGTTTCCTAAGTGGCATACGATGATCTTTAAGTCTTTGATATCTTTTCCTAAGACTTTTGCTGTCTCTAAAGATACGAACTGATGAGATGTTCCGTGGAATCCATAACGGCGGATACCATCTTCATCGTAGTATTTTCTAGGAATACCATATAAGAATGCTTTCTCTGGCATTGTCTGATGGAATGCTGTATCAAACACTGCTACCATTGGAAGTCCTGGCATTAATTCCTGACATGCACGAACTCCGATCAGTCCTGCTGGGTTATGAAGTGGTGCAAATACGCTGCATTCTTCAACTTCTTTGATAACTTCATCTGTGATCAGGCATGATTTTGTGAATTTCTCTCCACCGTGAACGATACGATGTCCTACAGCTCCGATCTCATCAAGACTTTCTACAACTCCGTTTTCTTTATCTGTCAGCTGGTCGATAACGATTCCGATCGCTGTCTTATGATCTGGCATAGCTGGTGTAGATTTGATCTTGTCTTTTCCTGCTGGCTGATGTGTTAATGCTCCATCGATTCCGATTCTTTCACATAATCCCTTTGCTAAAACACTTTCTGTCTCTGAATCGATTAACTGATATTTTAATGATGAGCTTCCGCAGTTGATAACTAAAACTTTCATGAACTATGATTCTCCTTATACTTTTTCTTATTTATCTGCTTCCAGTGCTGCTGCCTGTACACATGTAATCGCTACTGCACCAACGATATCTGATGCTACACATCCACGTGATAAATCATTAACTGGTTTTGCAATTCCCTGTGTGATAGGTCCGAATGCCTGTGCTCCACCTAATCTTTGTACTAATTTGTATCCAATGTTACCAGCATCTAAGTCTGGGAATACTAATACGTTCGCTTTACCAGCAACTTCACTTCTTGGAGCTTTACTTGCTGCAACTTCTGGTACGATCGCTGCGTCAAGCTGTAATTCTCCACAGATCAAGTACTGAGGGTATTTTTCTTTGGCGATGTTTGTTGCTTCTACAACTTTTGTTACATCGTCATGTTTTGCACTTCCACATGTAGAATGGGATAACATTGCAACTCTAGGTGTTGCTCCGATCAGCTGTTCAAATGTCTTAGCTGAACTTGAAGCGATTGCTGCTAACTGTTCTGGGTTTGGATTCTGGTTCAGTCCACAGTCAGCGAATACGAAACATCCGTTTTCACCCATATCTTTAGCCTGTGTATCCATTAACATGAAGGCTGATACGATCTCTGTACCAGGTGCAGTCTTAACAACCTGAAGTGCTGCACGAAGTACGTTTGCAGAAGAGTTGATCGCTCCTGCTACCATTCCGTCTGCATCTCCAACTCTTACCATTGTTGCTCCGAAGAACAGTGGATTGGATAACAGAATCTCTTTTGCATCTTCTGGAAGCAGTCCTTTGCTCTTTCTTGCTTCACATAAAGATTCGATATATGTATTTAAATGATCACAGTTCTCTGGATCAACAAAAGAAGCTTTGGCTAAATCTAATCCTTCTGCTTCTGCTTTTGCCTTAATCTCGTCTTCTTTTCCAACTAAAATAATATCAGCGATTCCTTCACTGATAACCTCTGCTGCTGCTGTTAATGTTCTCATGTCTGTAGTTTCAGGCAATACAACAGTTTTCTTATTCGCTTTTGCCTTGTTTTTAATCTCATCAATAACACTCATTTTTCGCGTTGCTCCTTTCAACTTTCCAAAAAGATGAATTAAATCTTGTTAAATTATACAACATCATTTCTTTGTATACAATAATTGTATTTGTATTTTTCGTTGTACATTTCCAGAAAAATCTATATTCTATTCTACATTTTTTTGTTTTCTCTGACAAGATACTTGTTACTCTTTTTTCATTTTTTGTGCAATTTTACTTTTTTTCGTTTGTGATTTATAATACATTTACAAAATAAATGATTCAAATAAGGAATCTCGAAAGGATATTTTATGAAAACAGCAGCTATCATTTGCGAATACAATCCATTTCACAATGGTCATGAATACCATATCATGCAGACAAGGAATATCACGGGTGCAGACTGCGTCATTGCCATCATGAGTGGAAACTATGTACAGCGCGGAACTCCGGCGGTTATGGACAAAAAAATACGTACCAAGTCTGCCCTTCTTGGAGGTGCCGATCTCGTGATCGAACTCCCCTTATTTGCAGCATGTTCATCTGCCCCTGATTTTGCAATTGGAGCTGTCAGTCTGCTTCACAAACTAGGGGTGATCGACTACCTTTCTTTTGGAAGTGAGTGTCAAGATATTAACAAACTTAAGCAGATCGCATCCTTTCTTATCCAATATAAAGAAGAAATCGAGCATGGTACAAAAGAGCTTATGAGTCTCGGACATTCTTATCCGAAAGCAAAAGAACTTTATCTTAGAGAGCATCTTGATGATGCTTCTTTGATCGAAGTATTAAAACAGCCGAATAATATTCTTGGGATTGAATATTTAAAAGCTTTGCTACAGTTAGACAGCCCTATCATTCCCGTCTGTGTTACCCGTGTTTCAAACGATCATCACAGCAAGGAGTTGACACCTTCGATTTCTTCTGCAACATCCATCCGTGAAATCTTAGAACAAAACCAGATAAGCCCTTTATTCTCAAGAGTCCCTGAAGCTTTGCATGATATCTATCAGATGCATTATCAAAAAGATTTTCCTGTCTGCCTGGATGATTTTTCTCTGCTTTTACATGCAGCTATTTATTCTTGCGAAGATCTTACACAGATCAGCGGTATTTCAAGCGATTTTAAGGACCGTATTTTTAAGATGTTAAAATCTGATCTTTCTTTTGAAGAACTGATCAGTGCCTGTAAGACCAAAAACCTCACCTGGAGCAAAATAAGCAGAAATCTTTTGCATATCATGCTTGATATAACAAAAGAAAAGGTTGAAAAAGCACGAACTTACGATATGTCTCCTTATTTTCAGATTCTAGGTTTCAAACGTTCTGCTTCCTTCCTGATCGGGAATATCAAAAGAAAATCTTCCATCCCTATGGTCCGCCATCTGCGTGTTATGAATGATCCTTTATCCAAAGATCAAGAAGAATTATTATCTACAGAACAACGTGCCAACCAGTTATATCGTACCGTGATCGGACAGAAATTTCATACGATCATAAAAGATGAGCAGATCATCTTCTAGTTTCACCTCCCGCTTCATACACTATAAAAAGAAAGCGGGAGATTTTTCATGAAAACCAGTTTTATCCAGTTTTTACTTATTTTTAGTGTTCTTTCCTTGTTATTTTTTCCACAAACATCGGTCCAAGGCGCAAAAAATGGGCTGATTTTATGGTCTGCAACGATCACACCGACTCTTTTACCTTTTTTACTGCTCACTGGTTTTATGCAATATTACCAAACGTTCCATCTGATCTCCCGGCTCTTTTACCCCCTCAAAAAACTTTTTCCTGGTATCAATGAGGACTTTTTTTACACCTGTATTCTAGGTTTTTTTTGTGGATGTCCCCTCGGTGCGAAGATCATTGATGATTTTATTTCTTGTGGATCTTTTACGAAATCTGAAGGAGAAAAGCTATTATATACCTGCAATCAGATCAGTCCCATGTTCTCTGCTGGATATACTCTTACATTGATCCTTCATGGCAAAATTTCTGCTCTGCGCTTTTTCTTTTGCCTGTATTTTCCTGTCATGTGTTATCTGATCTATCTGGTCTTTTTATTTTTTACAAGCGATTTTCTACATACACACCACTCTTCTCCCACCATTGCACACAAAAAATCAGCAGATCAGGTAATCTTTGATAGTCTTCATTCCATTTTCATGATCGGAATCTGTATTATGATCTTTTCAATTGCCGTTTCTCTTTTAGAAATTCTTCCACTTCCTTTCTATTTAAAAAGAGGATTGACCGCTGTTCTTGAAATCACAAATGCCATCTCCCATTTTGGTTCTTCCCATATGTCTATCAGCCGCAAAGTCATATTATTGTGTATGATCACTTCTTTTGGCGGGTTGTCTGCTGCCGTGCAGACTTTAAGTGTATACAAAAAGAGCAGACTCTCCCTCTGGAAATATCTGCTCATAAGATCTCTTTTTAGTGTTTCAAGCGGACTACTTGCTTATCTAGTCTTCATCTGAAATGAAATCTTCTACCGTTCTTGTTCTTGCCTGTGGAATGCTGACTCCGGAAAGCTGTTCTTCTATCTCCTTCGCATTCGTTTTAATCGATGCAAGATCTGAATCTAATGCGGATAACAACTGGTTAAACACACTCTCCTGTGCTTCTTTGACACTTGCCACATAACCTTGTACATCTTCCATGATCTCATTGACATAGCGCAATGCACCTGCACGGATCTGATCTGCTTCTTCATTCGCATTATGTACAACACTTCTTGCTGTATCTTTGGCGTGAGTTTCAATCTCATTCGCTCTCATCTTTGCCATCTCAACGACCTCATTCTGATCGATCAATTCTCCTGCATCTCTTGCTGCCTGATCGATCATCTGCTGTGACTTCACTCTGGCATCTTCCAAGATCGCATCTTTGTTCAGAATGATCTTATGGCTTCGTTCAATCTCACCTGGAATCTGCTTTCTTAATTCCTCGATCACTGTCATCAATACATCTTTCTCGATCATAATCTTACCTGGACTAAATCTTGCTGGTTTTGCTTCGTCGATCAGTACTTCAATATCATCAATCATCTCATGTAAATACTTCTCACTCATATTCATTCGCCTCCTATGATTTAAATTTCTTCTCAAGACATTCTTGTACGTAAGGCGGTACCATCTCAGAAACATCTCCATGATAAGATGCAATTTCCTTTACGATCGTGGAACTTACATAAGAATACTCAATGCTGGTTGTAAAAAACATGGTATCTAAGTCTTTATCCAATCTCGCATTTGTCTGTGCAATTTGAATCTCATACTCAAAATCAGTTACTGCGCGTAGTCCTCGGACTGATACACTGGCTCCCTGTTGTTTTGCAAAGTCTACCAACAATCCGGAAAATGACATAACCTCTACATTATCAAGATGACTTGTCACTTTTCGTATCATATCAACCTTCTCTTGTGTTGTAAACATTGGTTTCTTTGCACTGTTTACCAATACTGCGATGATCAGCTTGTCAAAAACCTTGGCTGAACGCTCTATAATATCAATATGTCCATAAGTCACCGGGTCAAAGCTTCCCGGATAAACTGCAATACTCATCTTCTAATCCTCCACTGTTTTCATCAAAAATGTATGTTTATTTGTCTTGTATTCTTTTACTCTTATAACCTTTAATTTCTCAAAATCTGGTATCTCTGTGTCAAGAGACGATTCCACGATAACTACCGTATCTTCTGTACAGATAGAGGATCGATCTATGATTGATAATACTTCTTCTTCAAATCCTTTCTTATATGGAGGATCCATAAAAATATGATCAAATGTTACATTCTTCGTCTCTAACTGCCTGATCGCTGAATTCACATCTGTTGCCAGAACCTGTGCTTTCTTATCAAGCTTTGTATATCTTAAATTCTCTCGAATGCATCTCAATGCAGGTTTTGCTTTCTCAACAAAATAAGCTTCCTTTGCTCCTCTGCTCAATGCCTCGATCCCGATTCCTCCACTTCCAGAGAAAAGATCCAGAAATGTACTTCCAGGGATATCATACTGAATCATATTAAATAACGTCTCTTTGATGCGATCCTGGGTTGGTCTTGTCTCCATTCCTTCGATCGTCTTTAATTTTAAACTCTTCGCACTTCCTGCTACGACTCTCATATCTATGTATATTCCTTGTCTTTTATTTGCTTTGCAAAGTTATTCCACTTTTGCTCACTATTTCTTTTATTTTATTATATCTACAGATTTTGTCAACCGACAAACCAATATTTCAGAAAGAGACAGTCAAAGTTTATACTTTCACTGCCCCTTTCTGAAATCTTATGATGTTTGAGGATTGCTTCATTGCTACGCAATTTCGCAATCCGGATACATCATCTTATCTAATTAGCGAGACATTTCTTCTTCCTGTCTGCGGATCATTTTACGAACCATCTCTCCTCCGACAGATCCTGCCTGAGCAGTTGTTAAGTGTCCGTTATATCCTTCTTTTAAATCCACACCGATCTCATTTGCAACTTCGAACTTAAATCTGTCTAAGGCTCCTCTCGCTTCTGGTACCTCGACTCTGTTTGTTCCTTTGCTTCTTGCTGAAGTTCGTTCTTCCATGTTGAAAGTCCTCCATTTCTTTTGTTTTGTTATCTGTTACGCTCATAGTATATGCAAGCGTACAAAAGATACACTGGGAGTTTTTACATGATGTTGCATTTTATGGATTGTTATTTTTTGACACTTACATCATTTTAATAACGAACATGAAATCTTTTCTCATTTTCTTCATATGGACGTTCTTCTTTCTCAATCTCATCCACTCGAACGAAACGATTTCCTGTCTGGATCAAATTTAAAAATTTCTCAATTTCAACTCTGGTTCCCTGAACTTCTGCTGTCACTGATCCATCAGACATATTTTTTACCCATCCTGTCAAATGACATCTTTCTGCATTCATCGCTACAAAAAAGCGAAATCCTACTCCTTGGACTCTTCCTGTAAATCTTAAATAAAAACGTACCATGCGATATACCTCCTATTATATATTCCTTGCAAGCCCGATCTGTTTTTCTAATCTGCTGTTCTTCAAATTCGAAAAATCAAATCCGCTTTCCTCCAGTTGTTTTACCGCATCAGCTGCCTGTTTCATAATATCTGCATTGGTATAGATATCTGCCAGAACAAAATCCATCATCCCGCTTTGTCTGACTCCGAAGAAATCACCCGGTCCTCGAAGTTTTAAGTCTTCATTTGCTATATAAAATCCATCATTTGATTTATTCAACACTTCAAGACGCTGCATCGTTTCTTTCTTCTTGGAACTCGTCATAAAAATGCAATAGGACTGATAGCCGCCACGTCCGACACGTCCTCTTAACTGATGAAGCTGTGCAAGTCCAAAACGTTCTGCATTCTCCACCATCATAACCGTTGCATTTGGCACATTCACCCCGACTTCAACAACCGTTGTTGATACTAAAACATCAATCTTGCCTTCTGAAAAATCATCCATGACTTTCTGCTTGTCCGCTGCCTTCATCTTTCCATGAAGGTAACTGATCCTTACCGATGGTGCAAACTGGCTTCTCAACATCTGCGCATACTGAATGACATTTTCTCCTTCCATCGTCTCACTTTCTTCGACCATCGGACAGATAATATATACCTGTCTTCCCTGACTGACCTGTTTCTCAATGAAACGATATGCCGTCGGGCGGTAACTTGTGTTGACTACGCAGTTTTTGATCGGCAACCGCTCTGCCGGCAGTTCATCGATGATCGATACATCAAGATCACCATATAAAATGATCGCCAATGTTCTTGGAATTGGTGTCGCACTCATAACAAGTATATGTGGTTTCTCACCTTTTAGCGATAAACTTTCTCTTTGTCTTACTCCAAATCGATGTTGTTCATCCGTGATAACCAATGCTAACTTGTTATATTCCACCTTATCCTGAATGACCGCATGAGTTCCGATCACAATATCTACTTCTCCATCTTTGATCTTTTGATAGGTTTCCCTTTTTTCTTTTGCCTTTGTGGAACCTGTCAGCAATGCGATCTTTATATCATAAGATTCTAAAAGTTCTGTAAATGATTCATAATGCTGAGCTGCAAGCACTTCCGTTGGCGCCATCAAAACCCCTTGGTATCCTGCTTTGGCACACATTAATAATAAAATAACCGCAAGGATCGTCTTTCCAGATCCTACATCACCCTGTACCAGACGATTCATAACCTTACCAGACGCCATGTCTTTTGCCATCTCATTTAAGGCTCTTTTCTGCGCTGTAGTCAACTCATATGGAAGATTCTTTACCAGTTCTTTCGCTTCCTTGCAGACCCCGATCTTGTATCCTTCTTCCTTGAGATCTTCTCCTGATGTGATCATATGCATCGCTGCGATAAAAATAAAAAATTCATCAAAGATCAACCTTTTCTTTGCTTTGATCAACTGCTCTTTTGATTCCGGAAAATGAATATTCCAGATTGCCTGATGATATTCCATTGGCTGATATTGATCTAAAATATTTTGCGGAAGATATTCTGGAATATGAAAGATATAGTCTTTTGTCTGTGCCACAGCCTTAGAAACAAGTTTATTGGTAAGTCCACTTGTTAATGGATATACTGGCTGCAATGTCTCCTGTTTAGCTTCATAATCTTCCTGTGTAAAGATCTCTGGATGTTCCATCGTGATCCGTCCATTTTTATAGATCGGAGTTCCCGTAAATATATAATCTCTTCCCTGATGTAATTGTTTCTTTAAATATGGCATATTGTACCAGACAAGCATGATCGTTCCTGTATGATCTTTCGCTGTGCATGTAACAATCTTCATTCTTTTTGCATACTGAATATGAACTTCCGAATTGATACGAACAAAAATAGATACTCTCTGGCCAATCTCGATCTCATTGACATCTTTGGGATCTTCATAGGTAAGATAATACTTTGGATACATCGTGATCAGACTGTCTACATCACGGATTCCAAGTCGTCCCAAAGCTGTCGCACTCTTTTCCCCAATTCCTTTTAATTCTATGATATTTGTTGTGCCATCCATCTTCTGTCTCCTTCAAAATTCTTTATCATATTCTCACGAAAAGCAAAGAAATCCCGCCATCAAGCGGGATTTCCCATCTTCTCTTATTCTACTGATAATAAGAAATAATAAATTGGCTGTCCGCCATATTCTAACTGTACATCACAGTCACCATATGTTTCTTCTACTTTCTCAAGTAATGCTTCTGCCTGTTCTTTGGTTGTGTCTTCTCCATAGTAAATACTGATCAGTTCGCTGTCTTCATCTACCATCTCTTCTAGTAATTCTAACGTGACTTTCTCGACATCCTGTCCGACTTTCTTGATCCCATCATCATCGATTCCCATGATATCATCAACCTTGATCGTAATACCATTGATGGATGTATCTCTGACTGCATAAGTAACTTCTCCAGTCTTCACGCATTCAATGATGTCTTTCATGTTGTCTTCATTCTCTTCGGCATCTGCTTCTGGATCAAATCCAATGATCGCTGAGATTCCCTGTGGAACTGTTGTTGTCGGAATGATCACTACATTCTTATCTTCCACTAAAGACTGTGCCTGTGTCGCTGCAAGAATGATATTCTTGTTATTTGGCAAAATAAATACAGTCTCTGCATTCACCTGCTCGATTGCATTTAACATATCTTCAGTACTAGGGTTCATGGTCTGCCCGCCTTCGATCAGGTAATCTACACCTAACTCACGGAAAATGTCATTCATTCCCTGGCCGATCGATACTGCCACAAATCCAAAGTCTTTTCTAGGTTCTTCTGGTTTGCTTTCTTCTGCCTGCGCTTCTGCCTGTGTGAGATTTAAACGTTCTCTATGTTCTTCTCTCATGTTATCGATCTTCATATTCGTAAGTTCTCCATATGTGAGACCTTTCTCGATCGCTTTTCCAGGATGGTTTGTATGAACATGTACTTTAATAATATCTTCATCTGCAACAACCACGATAGAATCTCCGATTCCCATTAAGAAATCTTTAAACTTCTGTTCTTCTTCCATGGAAATCTCTTCTTTCGTCATAACGATAAATTCTGTACAATAACCAAATTTGATATCTTTCTCTTCTAATGGTGCTTCACTTGCTGTTGCTGCTGGTTTAACTGCTGGCTTCTCAACACTGCTTAAATCAACTTCTTTACCCATTAAAGCATCAACAGCACCCTGTAGGAATTCCACAAGTCCCTGTCCACCTGAATCAACCACTCCTGCTTCTTTCAGAACTGGTAACATCTCTGGTGTCTTCTGAAGAATCTCGTTCGCTTCCTTGATCACTACCTGAGCAAATTCTTCAAAATCTTCTGTATTCCTTGCACAATATACTGCCTTCTCTGCTGTTACTTTCGCTACCGTAAGGATTGTTCCTTCCTTTGGTTTCATAACTGCTTTATAAGCTGTCTCTACTGCCTTCTTAAATCCTACTGCAACAGTTTCTGTTGTTAATACGTCCTGATCTTTGACACCTTTATAAAATCCCCTGAATAACTGGGATAGAATAACACCTGAGTTACCTCTGGCTCCTCTTAAAGAACCGCTTGATAATCCTCTTGTTACTTCTTTCACTGTCACTTCTGCTGCGTTCCCAACTTCTTTAGCAGCTGCAAGAGCTGTCATTGTCATATTCGTTCCTGTATCACCGTCTGGCACAGGGAATACATTCAGTTCATTAATATATTCTTTATTCGCCTCTAATCTCTTGGCTCCGCCAATCAACATCTTCTGCAGCAAAGCTGCATCTATCTGTTTCATCTTAATCTTTGCCTCCATTATCTATTATCCTATATCCTTTACGCCCTCTACGTAAATATTGATCCGTTCTACTTCAAGGCTTGTAAATTCTTCTACACGATACTTTACAGATTCCATAAGGTTACTTGCCACTGTAGAAATAGAAACTCCATAAGATACAATAATATGGAAGTCTATCGTGATCTTATTATTCTTTACAGAAACAAATACACCTTTTCTGATATTATCTCTTGTTAACAGCTTGGCGATCCCATCTTTCATATTCACCATTGCCATTCCTACGATACCAAAACATCCAAGAGCACAGATTCCGGCATATTTCGCAATTACCTGATTTTCAATGGAGATCTCTCCATTCTTTGTATTCACATGTCCTTTCATAAATTATACCTCCAAACGAGAATTCATATATTTCGATTATACATTATGAAACCACCTAAGTCTAGTGTTTCAAAAAATGATTTAAAATAAAAGCAAATTTATTCTTGATTTTTATAAATCAATCTGTTAGAATGAAATAGTTGTCGAGCCTGGAATGAAACAGGAATAGAGATTGGAATAAGGAGGTGCTAACATGGCAAAATGTGCTATTTGTGGCAAAGGTGCTCATTTTGGAAACGCAGTGAGCCATTCACATAGAAGATCAAATAAAATGTGGAAATCTAACATCAAATCTGTTAAAGTTAAAGTTAACGGAGCAGCTAAGAAAATGTACGTTTGTACTTCTTGCTTAAGATCTGGTAAGGTTGAACGTGCTTAGTCTTGATTGATCATATAAGAAACCACTAAGAGTTGGAATTTATTCCAACTCTTTTTTTTATTCTTCAAGCGTTATTTAAAGAATAGACAGTAAGCTGTGATATCACATCCGATACAGATAACTATTTTCATCGGATCGTGAGTGATCCAGAATCCTGTAAATAAGCCCAATGAGAAAAAGAAAAAAGCGATGGCCCAGACTCGTTTCATATTTGAAGATCCTTTTTGTACATATGTATTCCAAAATTCTGGTTTGAATGACGGAAATTAATATTGGAATTAAAAAGAGATCATGTGTTTACAACTCACTCTCGTTCGGACTCTCACGTAGCTGTACTAAGCTCCTGAATGGTCATTCAACCATCCATCAACTTAAATTTTCTTATTTTTATGATTGAAAGTCTTCAGGTATTTAGAGAAAAAATGAAAGATAGCATGTGAGCAACGATCGAATTCCATAGGAGTTTTGATAGAATCGCAGCTGGATCGCAATGTCATTAAGTTAAGAATCAGTATTGTTATCTCATCAACAGATATTCATTA
>ERZ791842.251-NODE-251-length-60719-cov-25.4591_pt1 | contig 60719 bp, 57 predicted proteins | sample MGYA00509944_ERZ791842 | MGnify/ENA primary metagenome ERZ791842 (study PRJEB30046, sample SAMN00715263) | human gut metagenome | study: EMG produced TPA metagenomics assembly of the A metagenome-wide association study of gut microbiota in type 2...
AATCCATTTAATTTATTTTTAAAAGAAGTGTCGCACTTGGATTGACAATTCATCAAAATTATTAAAATCACATTCTATAATCATTTTATTTGAAATATCATTAATAACTTTTCTCCAATACAATTTTTTTCTATAATTCATTAAATAAATTTCTACCAAGCAAATTGCATTAATAGGTAGATTCTTTAATTTTATACAGAGTGCCTTATAATACTTATTTTGTTCCCTATAATCTCTATATCCTTTTATGAAAGTATTCATACATGATTTTGCACTCATAACATAAATATTATTATTATCTTTAATAATTCTATTATTATTTATCTCATACAATGTTCGTTCTACTAAATTTATTAATTCTTTCTCCATATATTTTACTAAAACAATTGTATTTATTACATTATACATATCTTTTTCTGATATGGTATTCCATATTAATGCATAAAATTTTTTAATATATATATAACGTTCATTATCCAACTCACCATCTAAAGGAGCAATTGTAGCATTATCCGTTTCTAAAGAAAAAAATTTCGTAATACGTATCTTCTTTAATTCAGATTCATTTTCTGATAATTCTTTGTCATAATGCTCAGGAATTCCACCTATTTTTATACACCTAAATAGAATAAAAAGTTTGAACCAATGATATATTTTAGATAAATTATTCTTGATGTCTAATTCTTTCTGAGCAAATAAACAATAGAAATCTTTAAACTCTTGCTTCAAAACATTATTAGATTGCTTTCTATCTCTCATATAAGCATCTTTAGTTTTTTGTGAATAATATAAAGGTCTACAATATTTAATTAATATATCAAAATTTATATCATTCTTATTTTCTTCACACGTATCAAAGTATTCTTTAAGAGTTTTATCATTAACTTTTAGACAATCAAAGTTAAATACATATTGCTCTTTATCTTTTATATTTATATCTTTTGATAAAAATTCATGTATTTTAAAAAAAGATGCTGGTAAATATATTTCATAACAAATACTATTAATTTTATATTCACACTTTATTAAGTCAAACCAGTTAAACTCTTTATCCATATCTGATGTTTTAGGAATTAGCTCAATTTTAGTTTTTTCTACTTCTTCATTTTCAAGTTTAACGTCATCTGTCATTTTATTCACCTTGACTTTCATCCATATATTAATAATAGTATCAAAAAAAAATATGTCCAATCAAATGTAAAACAATAACTTTAGAAATAAAAACCACCTTATCTGGTAGAGTCAAAATTTATCAATAATACATAAATGTCCAGATGTCCAAATGTCCAGCAATAAAATGGTGTGTAAAAGGGTGTGTTATTAAACATAAAACACACCCTTCTATAATTGGACATATGGACATTAAGACATATACTTATTTTAATAATTAAAAATTACATTAAATGTAATAATTTAGCTCTTACTATACCTTTTACTGATTCATTTATACGATCTAATGATATCTCTCCATTATTAACAGCATCTAATAAACCTAAATCTACTATAGGCTCTCCCTTAAGACGTTTACTAAATTGTATAGAATCTCTCATCTTACGTCTAAAACGTTCACCAAACATATAAAATACCTCTTATACTATTTTTTCTTTTAAATCTTGCACCATTTTAAAATACAAATTTTTACAACTTATATTATCATTTGCTTCAATATATTTAAGACAAGGTTTTAAATACATTAACCAAATATTCATATATATATCACTAGCATTTGGTAACTTATTAATGGTACTTACAATTTTAGGTGCTATATTATAATACTCTTTTATTAACTCTTTACCATCAGGTTGATTTTTCAACCAATTATCACGGAAATGCCTAAACATAGTTAATTCATAGCAATCATCTGGTTTATTAAAACTATCACATACAGCTGTAGTAATAAAACAGCCTTCGGATTCATTTTCTTTTTGAGATTCATTCAAATTTTTAAGAACATCTTTAGCTACTGTTTTAACTTCATCATTTCCCACAGATATAGCTTTATTTAAATAATCTCTAGCAAAAGATGGATTTTCTTCAACACCTACGCCAATGGCATAACATATACCAAAAATACATAAGGCATCTCCATTATTTTGATCAAGTTCTAAAGCTTTTTTTAATAAAGAAATTCCTTTTTTTTCATCTTTATCAAAGTCTGCATATTCCTCATTAAGACCTAAATATACACTAGCTAAACTACTAGCTGCTAAACTAGAATTATTAACTCGGATATTTCTTTCATAATATTCAACAGCTTTATAATAATTATGTTCACTTAAAAATATATTAGCTAATTCATTCAAAGCTTCTTCTTCATTTTGTTCAGCAGCTACTAGATACCATTGTTTAGCTTTATTAATATTTTTAGGTAAAAATTTTTCAAAATAATATAAACGTCCTAATATTAATGCAGAATTTCTTTCACCTTTAACAGCTGCTTTTTCATAATATTGAATAGCTTTATTTACATTAGCCGATTGATGACACTCTCCTGATAAATATATATATCCTAAGGAAGCCAAAGCTTTCCAGTAACCTTTATTAACAGCTTTTTGATATAATTTCATAGCTTTATTGTAGTTTATCTTTTCGGAGTTCTCAGAACAATAATAATTTGCGACCTCATATATAATAAAAGGATCTTCAGATTTTTCTAATTTATCAATTTGAGATAATATATTTTTATTTAAGATAGGAATATACTCTTCATTAATATTATAAAAACCTGAACCTATTAAATGTAAATCTGCTAATACATAACCCTCATCACTTAATTGAGCTAATATATTGAATGCCGATTCACCATCTTCTTTTATTTGATCATAGCCATATTCTAAAATCATTGCTGCTAAATAAGCCAATCTTGGACTATCAGCATTTTCAATATTGTTAATTCTATCAATAAACTCACTCATTTTATAATTAACAAATAATCTCTCTAATTTTTCAGCTAATTTATCATTTTTAATATCTTCTTCTTGTTGTACTTGAGCAAAATCTCCAAAAAAGTCTCCACCATCATTATCAATAATAATATCTTCTTTAGTATCATCTATAATATCCTTTTCAGTTATTGTAGATTCATTATTAAATTCCTGAAGAGAATATCCACATTCATGACAAAATTTGCCATTCTTTAATGTTTTAGCTCCACAATTAGGACAAAATTTTAACATAACTTGTACCTCTCATTTTATTAATATTGTATTTGTTTTTGTGGTCTTCTAAATGCTGTCTTTGCTATTTCTGCAAATATTGGTCCACCATTCTCAGGTTTTCCTAAATCAGATATAGACATCTTAGCCCAATCTATAATACCTATATTTTTCCAATCACTATTATTAATACTTTCATAAATTTGATAAGCTTTTCCGCCTATTCCTTTTATTTGATAAATCACTTTATCAATACTGTCATCTTTTTGATTTATTAAATCTGCACCTAACTGATTTTGTTTTCTATCAAACCAAACTGTATCGTAATCTATAAGTAAACTATCTTCAGTTTTATTAGGTAAAGCATTTTTAGATTGTGCTTCTATTGATACATTAGGTGTATTAATTTTTATATTATCGCTTTTATCAATAAGTTTTTTAGCTACAAAAGCTGTAGCCGCAATACCAGCCACTATCGCTCCACCTTTAACTAATGTTTCTGTACGTTCATTCTTTAATTTTTCTATTTCAATTTCTTTTCTATTACTTGAATCCCATGCTTCTACTGCTACTTGAGCAATAGTCCCAAGAATATCTAAACCTGAAAATCCCATTTATTTGTTCCTCCTAACATTAACCTAATCTTCGATTAATTACCCAACTATGAGGTTTATCTCCATTTTTTCTAGGACATTTGCCTGGCTGTGGTCTTCCCATACTTGGTGAACGAGTTTCTTTTTTTCCGCAATAAGTACACATATATTCAATTCTCTTAAATGTTGAAGACATATTTATTCCCTCCTCACATTTTATTTCGCTATATGTTTATTAAAAGTTTTTATAAAATTACAATATCGTATTTATAAAAAAAACACCATTCTCACTAGGGTTAATATTAATACTATAAGTATATATATTTTTTAAATATCGCTTTCTTTCATAATTTCAGTAATATCTACACCTAAACATTCAGATATTCTAAATAATAAATCCATACTGGGTTTTGCATATCCACATTCTATTTTGCTTAAATATTGTGGTGTTATACCTATTTTTTGAGCAAAATCAACTTGTTCAAAATCTCTATCTTTTCGATAATATCGTATTTTATTGCCTAAAAAGGCTAGAATATTTATTCAGATTCTAGCCTTTAATTTATGCTGTCTTAATCATTTGCTTTTGACAATCCATACATAGTGGTTTATTATATCTAGCCATAGAAAATTGCACCACTCTATCACTCGTTATTTCTTCACCACAATTAGCACAAACAGTTATGGATTTTCTAATAGTAGATATTTTCTTTACATTATTAACTATTTTAGAACCTTTATTACCTATTGAAGAATTTTCATCTGTTTTAGTATCTGCTTCAGGATCATCACCTGTAGCAATACATAGACTCATCATATAAGCATATTTTATAGCTGCTGTCTGTGCTTTCATAACAGCTTTATCTCCTGCATCTTGACCACTACCTATACCAAATAAATCAACACATTCTCCGCTTTCACTATCAATTAATTTAATTTGGACATTAACAGTTACCAGATGTTCTGTATTTCCCTTTAGATTGATAACATCAACCATTGAAGCAATTTCTGGTATAACAACACTTGCAATCTTATTCTTAGTTAAAGCAGAATTAACTTTTAAAAGCACATCTTCAGCTGTAGCGTATTTATATTGATGGTACGAGTTCAAACCATTTTTAGCAATATGACCACATTCAATCATTACATTAACCAATTTTTTAGCAATTTTTGTATTTTCCATAATATATACACTCCTTAATATTCATTTGCAAATAATACAGTTACAGTTTCATAGTAATTTTTATCTGTAGCATCAGCTATAATATATATTTTGCCTTTTGAAGTCTTATAACTAGCTAAAATCCTATCGTTATAAATTATCGCTTCATTATTAGATTTAATATCATCAGTTGTTAAGTCTCCCCAATCTTTAGAAATAAATCTCTCAATACAATTATTTATCTCTAACCTGTATTTAGGATCTTCTTTAATATCTTGAGCAATTGTTCTTGTCTGGTAAAAATTAGCTTTGAAAAATGGATTATACATATATTTCACTCCTTAAAAACTAAAGCCAAAGGTATTTAACCTTTGGCTTATTTTCTTTATTTTTTATTATTGCCATTATTATTTAAAATCATGCTAATAACTTGTAATATTAATAAAATGATTTCTTTATTCATGATAAAATTCTCCTTTACGCTATTTTTTCTAATTGTTTAAATTGCTTACCATATGGACAAAAACTGGCAACACTGCAATAATCTTTACATTTACGATCATGCCAACGTTCTTTACTATTGCAAATATGAGATGTTTTACCTTTTATTAATGCTTCATTTAATCTTTTTGCTTTAGCTTTCATATATTTTTTTATCCATATATCTGAAATTTTATTTATATGAATTATATATACAGGACTTGTAATATTGCGTTCACTAGCTACTCTTAAATTAAAATCTCTACATAATACTTGAATCTCCATTCGATTTACTTTAAAGCCTCTTTCTTCAAGTAAAATTCGATAATAATTAAGCTGAATAGCCCAATCTAAAATATGTTTAACTCCGTCAGTTCTCCATTCTTTTTTAGTTTTTGGCTGACCTTTTTTTGTTCCTGTTTTATAGACTTCTCCAGTTGGTACATCAATTTTATAATAGCCCAGTGCTTTCATCAGTTTATATGAAGAAGTGATTTTATAATCTCCGAGTGTATTATCTTCTTTATCAAGGATTTGACCAAATAAATCAAACTTTCCACTAGTAATTTCATCATGCAATCTTTCTTCACTTAGCATATTACCTTCAGTGTAATTTTCATTTAAAGTATGAACAGCACTTCCATGAAGTGCATACATTTGATTTATAGGATCTACAGCATAATCTGTTGTTTTCTTTAAAAAGGTTTCCATTGTTCCTGCTAATAATTCTGTAACTGTTGCATTTTGTAGTTTCCTATTTAAAGAATTGGCAACTGCTCGTAATGTTGGTAAGAACATACATCTTTGAGTATATATACATTTTTTTAGACATTGATTGATATTTACTTCATGACCTGAAGGACAAATAAATCTTGTTGCTGGCATAATAAAACCTCCTGACACAAAAATAGCAGGTATAGCATTTGCTACACCTGCTGTAATTTGTTTATATTATTTAATTTTAATTTTTAAAGCCTCTACATCTTGAATACTTAATCCTGTTCCTTTAACAATAGTATCTACATCTACACCTAATTTTAAAAGATTAATTGCTGTATTGATATTAGCCTTTTTCATTCCTAAAGTAATGCCTTCTTGTAAGCCCTGCTCTAATCCTTCTTCTTTAAATGCACTCATATATGAATAATAATCTCTTATTGCTTTTTCTCTTTGTTCATACGCTCTACGTTCTATTTTATTCTGTAAAAATGTATCTTCAAATTCTACTGCTTCTTTAATTGCTAGAATTGTCATTGCTATTTCCTCAAAATTAAAGCTTTATTCTACTTTTATTTTGTTTATTTCTTCTATACTTAAATTAGTATATTTAGAAATAAGCTTTATATCTACTTTATCTTTTAGCATATTTTTTGCAGTTTGTATAGCTTGCTGATATAAACCCTGTTGCAAACCTTTCTGTAAGCCTTCTTGTAAACCTTCTTCTTTATATGAATTCATATAAGAATAATAATCTCTTATCGCTTTTTCTCTTTGTTCATACGCTCTACGTTCTATTTTATTCTGTAAAAATGTATCTTCAAATTCTACTGCTTCTTTAATTGCTGGAGTTGTCATTGCTATTTCCTCCAATTCTTCTTTACTATATTTTCCTGAAAAATAAGCAATCCATGCTTCAGATGCTCTTATTTTTCTCATATCCTTTAAAGTAAATTTGGGCAATTCTAGAAAATGTATCTCTATATGATCTGTGAGCTTATTATGAGATTTCACATTTAATAGATTATAGATATTATGCCAATCTTGCTCATCTTCCAAATAATCAAATGCTAATAGATTTATAGCTATAGCCTTTTTTAACTTCTTATATTCTGCACCTTTTTCTAGTTGCTCTGAATACATTTTTGACCAATAGTATAATGAACGCTCAGCCATCAATTTAAACGGACAAACTTGTACCTCGATATCTACTTGTGTGCCATCATTCAAATCCGCTCTAATATCTAATTTAGATAATTTACCATCTAAAGTTAATGGTTCATTATCTTTATCTAAAAAAGTTATATCTGTAAAACAATTTTCATCATCTTTATTTAAAATCCCATTTAAAAAGCTAAGTGTTAAATTCTTTCTTTTTTTATCTCCTAGAAGCTTTTTGAAGTATAAGTCATTCAATCTATTAAAATTTTCCATGATATTCACTCCTTACCTCATATTATATCAAAACTTTAAAACGGATACATAGAACTGAATCTATGTATATTTAAATAAAAATCTTCATCATCATTTATTTTATAGACTTTAGTTATTTTCTTTTTAAGTCTTGCTATCGTATCTTTTGAAGATAGTTTTACTTTAGGAAACTTTTTCTTGATAAAATCTAAAACTTGACTAAAACTTTCAAAGTATTCTACTATTTGCTCATCATTTATGAAAGCATCTATTTTATATTTAGGATAGAAATATACACCTTCTTCATCAGTATTAATAAAAATATTAAATCCTGATTCTTCAATCAGTGCATATAGCTCTATCTCATTATTATATTTATCTTCAATAACTCTATAGAATACTTCTATATTACCTGTCCATACTGTTTCAGTTTTAATATAGAAAAAGCTCACAGATTCATCATCAGTAACTTCATCATCACAGCCTACAAAACTATTTCTAAGATCAGACATATTTCTTGATTCATACTCACTATAACCTAAGCTTTCTAAAAAGCCACATATTGAATTGGTTTTACTGTTATTTATATAATCATTAATTTTTTGCCATAAATCATATACAGCCTCTTTATTCTCACTGAAAAATACTACTTGATTATCACTATAATTTGCCATGATATTTACTCCTCTACATCTATTTTTAAATCACCAAATAAGTTACTTTCATTTATATTTTGTATATTAGCTGAAGCTATAACATTTGCTAAAAATTCATTAAAAACTTTTGCTTGTGATAAATTTAGACTGAAATTTAAACTACTATGAGTATCTTCTGTATCTAAATTTATATTCACAAGACCTAGCTTTTCATCATAATGAATATCTCCATTTAAATTATCAAAACCCATACAAATCAAATAATTTGACATAGTCATCTCTCCTTAATCAAATTTTACATATCCTTCTTTTTTTAAACTTATACTCCCTTTTTTGGCAATAATTACATGGTCTAAAAAATCAATACCTAGCATTTCAGATAAATTCATTACTTTTTTAGTAAGACTTATATCTTCATTACTAGGCATTGAATCTCCTGATGGGTGATTGTGTGCAATTATTATTGCTGAAGCCATATTCTTTATAACTACATTAAATATTTCTCTTGGATTGACTACAGACATATTTACTGTACCTCTACTTATACAGCGACTTAGAACAACATTATTTTTTGTATTTAAGACAGCAATCCATAATTCTTCAACTTGTTTATCTTGCAGAAACTCAAAGTAATTTATGGCATCATTTGTTGTCCTTATTAATGACAATTCTTTTGTTCTATAATCCTGCATACGTTTTAAGATTTCTCGTATTGATAAGATTTTTTTTAATCTGTTTTCAGTCATGCCATTTATAGACTTCAATTCAGCCTTAGTAGTATTTAAAACTACATCATAAATGCTGTTATATTCTTTAAGCAAATTTTCAGCACTCTTAATCGGTACAAAGTTACTTAATAATTCTTCATCAGATAAATTTTGTAGGTTCATAGTAAATTCTCCTTCATAAAAATAATAGGCATAGCAATTAAGCTATGCCTATTATTTAGTATTTTATTCACTAATATAGTATACAATTAAAAATTATTAATCTAACAAAAATCACTCGAATTTACGTTTTAATATTGGTAAATATAATACTAAAATAATTGATTCCAGTAAATAAGTTAATATATATGTTAACCAAATACCATTATTTCCATACAAATTCATTAAGATATTTTGACAAACATAAAAGAATATTACAGCTACAAACATCATATTTCTAATAGAAGATGTTTGTCCCACACCCGTATACATTCCATATAATAACAAACCTACACCTGCAAAAATAGGATGTAAGATTATATAAAAACTATACTCATTAGCATACATATATATTTCAGTTAAATTTGTCATCATAGATATAAAATAACTTCTTCCCCAAAAAGATATTATGCTTATAAAGAATATGAAAATAAACAAACATATTAAGCCTATTTTTAAAGTTTTTTCTAATAATACTTTATTTTTATTACCTAAAGCTTTTCCTGAAAATACACTCACTCCATTAGCCATACCATCAATAAAATACACTATAATAAATATTATTTCTAATATAACTGCATTTGCAGCTAATGTTATTGTACCTAAGCTTGCACCTGCTATAGCAAATAAATTATTGATAGTCAATAAACAAACCGTTCTCAACATTAAATCCGTATTTACCTTCATCATAGATAAAAAAGGTTTTATATTTTTTAACTCTTGCAAGTATTCTTTTGTTATATTTAATTTAGCTTTAAAATAAATAGCCAAAAAACCTACTATACAGCCATAAATTTGAGCTATTATGGATGCATAAGCCACACCTTCTATATTCATATCTAATGCAAATACAAATAATATTGATAATATGATATTTACTACATTCATAGAAATTTGCATAAACATAGTATATCGTATAATCATTTGTCCCATTAGCCAACCAAGTGTTACATAATTTAATAAAACAAAAGGAGCTCCCCAAATTACTATATCACAATAAATTCTCATTAATTCTATTACTTGTATTTCTGGTTTCATAAAATCAATATAATAATTAAATAAAATAGGATATATCAGTAAAAATATTCCACTAATAAATATCGCTACAATTATTGGTCTTGCTAAAGACAAAAATCTCAATTTATCACATTGTTTCCCTAAAGCCTGAGCAGAAAAACTTGTAGTAGATACTCTTAAAAAACCAAATAACCAGTATATATTATTAAACAAAATTACACCTAATGAAACAGCAGCAATATAAAAAACCTCTGTCATATGTCCCATAACAGCCGTATTTACTGCTCCTAATATAGGCTGTGTAGCTGTAGCCAACATAAAAGGTATTGTAATCTTTAAATAATCTTTATATGTTAATTGTGATACCATAAAATCTCCTTTTTATTGTTAATTATACTTTAAAACCTATATTCTACCCTTCCAAACCAACGTGTTTTTTCTTTATTATTATCAATATTTTTTCCATTAAAATACGATATTTCACCTGTTAAATTTTTAGCAAATACATATTTTGTACCTAACTCAAATCCTTTTTCTCCTACAAAACTATTTGTATACGTTGGTACAAAAGTAGATAATTGACCTAAATTTTTATATGCTACCCATGTTCCAAATGTATTAGGTTCACTTCTCTTTATACCTTTATAATTCAACTGCATAACATATGCTTTTTCTTGATTATTATCTTTTAATCCATAATCTGATGAATCTAAATTAGACATAGCATATATTGCTCCTAATTTAAAATTATTATCAAATTTATATTCATTTGCTATTTCTAAAATTTGTTGAATTTCTTCTAATTCACCACTTCTTACATTATGATAAGCAACACCTGTCATTAACTTATCAGACATTGGTATTTCAGCTTGTAACCCAACATAATGCATAGCATCATATTCTGGATAATTTTTTAGCATTCCATTATTTTTATCATTATGTGGCGAATCAAAATTTCCTACAGCAGTAGTATAGACAATATCTGATTTTGCATCTTTATAAGTAAATTTCCCACCTTTTAAATAATCATCATAAATCATACCATACCCAATTTCCATATTCGCAAAATCAGCATAATCTATTTTTCCTAAAGAAATAGTTCCGCCAAAAGCTGGTCCTTGTAAATACAGCATTCTATTATAAAAATGATCTTCATCTCTATCTTTATAATTTATATCTACATCTACACGATTTTTTATTTTCCAATCATCACCTAAATTCAAAGTTGGCTCTAATCGCATTCTTAATAAAGATTTTTTTGTCTCTCCTTTTTTCCCTTCTACATTATCTCGACGTATATCATAACGAGTCAAACCTTTTATAGTTAAGATATCTTTATGTTCATCTTTAGATGCTATTTTATCATCATTTTTTTCATCTTCTGTAGATATCTCTAAATCAATATCATTTGCCTCATTTGCTTGAATAGATTGAGCTGATACTGTAGTCATAGATATAGTTAATAAGCCGATAACTAATAACTGTGATAATATATTTTTTTTCATTAAGCAAATACTCCTTTATCAAAACTCTATTATTGAATGAATTAATTTTTTAGCATACTCATCTGTTGTTTTATTCAAATCTTTTACTTTTAAACTTTCTGTGATTTTTCCATCTTTTAAAAATACTACTTCATCACAAAGATATGTTATTGAGGTTAAATCGTGTGTAATAAAAATATAAGTTAAATTTAATTTTTCTTTTAATTCCTTTAACAAATCCATTACTTGCACTTGTGTATGTGCATCTAATGAAGAAATAGCTTCATCTAATAAAATTACTTCTGGTTGACAAGCAACCGCTCTAGCTATACACACACGTTGTAATTGTCCACCAGATAATTGATGTGGAAACCTGTTTAAAAAAGTTTCATCTAAACCAACCATTTCCAATAAATGAACTATTTCTTTTTTTAAATCAATATTCTTTTTAGTTCGTTTTTTATAAACAAATAGTCCCTCAGCAATTATATCTTTTATTTTAAAACGTGGATTTGTTGATGTTGTATAATCTTGAAACACAATACTTAACTTTTCTTGTAATATTTTTTTGTTAGATTTACTTTTATAAATTTCCACATCATTTAAAGTATATATTCCACTATCAGGTTTTAACATTCCACAAATAACTCTACCTAATGTAGATTTTCCACTACCTGACTCACCTAAAATTCCCAAACAAGTTCCTTGAGCAATATTTAATGATATATTAAATAATACTTGTTTTCTTGTCTTACCAAAAAAAGACTCTTGTTTTTCATTTCTAAAACTAACACAAATATCTCTTAATTTAATCACTAATTAATCACTCCTTTTTATCAACAACTTCACGATATTGCTTCATTACTGCTAATTTTTTTTCTACAAGCAATCTAGTATATTCATCTTTAGCATAGTGTAAAATATAATCAAAATTTCCTTGATCTACTAATCTTCCTTTATTCATTACAATAATTTCATCTGCCACCTTAGAAATTGCTCCTAAATCATGTGTAATAAAAATCATAGATGTATTTTTTCTCTCTTTTATATGCATAAATTCCTCTAATATTTCATATTGAGTTATTGCATCTATTGCTGTCGTAGGCTCATCTGCTACTAATAAATCTGGTTTTAAAGCTAACGCAATGCCTATCATTATTCGCTGTAACATGCCTCCAGATAATTGATGTGGATATTTTTCTAACACTTCTTCTGGATCTTTTATCAGCATTTTATTTAATAATTCAATTGATAATTCATGTATTTCTTTCTTACTTAAATTCAAATGCATAGCAAAAGTTTCTGCAATCTGGTCATTTATTTTACAAAGTGGATCAAAGCATGTCATTGGATTTTGCAATACCATTGTTACTTGCTCACCACGTAGTTTTCTTAAACTTTCTTTATTTTCTTTTAACAAATTTTTACCTTTAAATAAAGCTTTTCCTGTAATTTCAAAGTTACGGTCTAATAAACCTAAAATAGCCTTTACTGTTAAAGATTTTCCACTACCTGACTCACCTAAAATTCCCAAACATTGACCTTCATATAATTTAAAATTTAAATTATCTACTAATACCTTTTTTTTCTTTTTTTGTCTTAAAATTACGGTTAAATTTTCTACTTCCAAAATAGGTACGCTCATTAGTTAACCTCCTTAGGATCAAAAACATCACGAAGAGCATCTCCTAGTAAATTGAATGCTGTAACTAAAGCTACAATTGCAATACCTGGTACAAACATTTGTATAGGATTTGTTGTTAATACATGTTTAGCTTCATTCAGCATAGCTCCCCATTCAGGAATAGGTGCTTGTACTCCTAAACCTAAGAAGGATAATGTAGAAATATTTATTATAGCCCAACCAATATCTAAAGTAGCAAGTACTGCTAAATCGGCTGTAATAGATGGCAATAAATGACGACAAAGAATAAATCTTTCTGATGTTCCTACACAACGAGAAAATTGCACAAAATTACAATCACGATATTGGACAACTGATGTTCGTATCATACGTGCATACCATGCCCATTTAATAAAAACATTTGCCAAAATTACATTACGTACATCTATACCTAACAACGCTACTACTGCAAAAACCATGATTTGACTTGGAAAGGATAACATTACATCTACAATACGCATGATTATCTCATCTATAGGCCCTTTAAAATACCCAGCCAATAATCCCATAAATGCTCCTAGTCCAATTGTACCAATCATAGTTAATAAGGCTAAGCCTAATGTTGGTTGTATTCCATATAACATTCTAGACAATACGCATCTACCTAATTGATCTGTTCCTAAAGGGTATTGTGCACTCATTGGAGCAAATTTATTTAAAATATTATTAGCATATGGGTCATTTGGAGCAATCAATGGTGCTAATATACCTAAAATAGCAATTATCAAAATAAAACCACTGGTTAGCATTGCCATTTTATTATGCAAAAAACGTTCTAACATTAAGAAACCTCCTTGCGTAGACGAGGGTCAATTATAGTTTGTAAAATATCAAAAATTAAATTGAAGATAACAAATAAAGTACCTATTAACAATACATATGCTTGAATAATTGGATAATCACGATTGAAAATAGATTCTATACATAATGTTCCTAATCCAGGCCAAGCAAATACATTTTCTACAACAATTGTTCCAGCAATAAGTTGAGGAATACTCATACCAATAGCCACAAAACAGGTCTGCATAGAATTTCGCAAAATATGTTTTGTCAAAATTAAACGTTGAGATAAACCTCTTACATTTGCATATAATACATAATCTTTTTTCATATTTTCTAACATATTATTTCTAATTAAACGAATATATGTAGAAATATATGTTAATGACACTGTGAGTGCTGGTAATATTAGATGTTTTAAACTATTATTTCCACTTGTTGGCAATAAATCCAATTTAATAGATACAAACCACATCAGTAATAAACCAATCCAATAAGCTGGCATAGCTGTAGTCATAAAAATAAAAGCACGCATTACTTTATCAAATAAACTATCTTTATAAACTGCACAAAAAAATCCAATTGGAATACTAAGTAAAATAACTAAAATAAAAGAAGCACCTGCTAATTCTAAAGTAGCTGGCATACATCGCAAAAGTTCTTCAGATACCGTTCTTGATGGATTAGTATAGCTAATACCAAAATCACCTTGTACGCAATTCACCACCCAATCCACATAACGGACAAAAAAAGGCTTATCTAATCCTAATTCACTTCGTACTTCTTGTACGGCTTCTTCAGTTATAACGGGAACTTGTCTAACACGTAAAGCCACCTCTGCTGGATCTGATGGTATTAAATTTATAAAGCAAAAACAAACAAAGGAAATACAAATTAATAATGGTATAGCACTTAATATACGTTTTATTACATAATGTTTCATAAAAACTCCTTTCTAAAAATAAAAGGCTTCTTCTTACTGAAGAAAGCCTTTTATTTTTATTAATAATTATTCTATATACATATCTTGAAACGGTACTTCATATTGAGTTTGCATAAAATGCATTCCTTTCAAATCAGAACGATATATTGCTTTATTACATTCATAAGTTAATGGAATATATACCGCATCATCATGTAAACGAGTTAATACAAATTTGTACAATTCTTGACGTTTAGCCTCATCAGTTGAAATCATAATATTTGTAATTGCTTCATCAATTTGAGCTTTATCTTCTAAGCCTTGCTGTGCAGCATAATCACCATATACAGGAAGTCTCATTGCTGCTAATGAAGATTGTGGATCGTATGGTGTTCCCCAACAAATATTAAATACCATATCAAAGTTTCCAGCTTTCATTTTATCTCTATAGGACTGTTCTTCTTCTCCTGAAATATTTAAAGAAATACCTATTTTACTGTATTCAGATTGTAGATATTCTGCAATAGATTTTTCTGTTACACTATCGCTGTTATATAATAATGATAAATTTAATTTTTTCCCATCTTTCATGCGAATTCCATCATTACCTTTAGTCCATCCTGCTTCATCTAACATTTTTTCAGCTAAATTTGTATCATAAACATAAGGTTTTAAATCAATATTACAATATGGGATAGTTTTCGCAAATAAAGTATCAGCTGGTTTTTCTACACCATAAAAAATTCCATCAGAAATAGCTTGTTTATTAGTAGCATGTTGTAATACTTGGCGTATTGTTTTGTCTTTTAAAATATTATTTGTTGTATTTAATACTATCTGACGAGTTGATGTTGCTTCAGATAAAGCTACTGTAAAATCTGAATTCTCCTCAAATTTCTTAATAGAATCAACATCTAGCATATTTTTACCAAAAATCAAATCAATCTCACCTTTTTCCAAAGCCATTATTCTTGTTTGATTATCTGGTATAACTTTTACCAATATTTTCTTAATTTTAGGTTGTTCACCCCAATAGTTAGGATTAGCTTCAAAAATAGCATATTCATCAGTAACTACTTCTTTTAAGATATATGGTCCTGTACCAATATATTCATTTACACCATTTTTAGTACTACCATTTTTCATTGCTTTAGGAGATATCATTGCAAATGGTCTAGTAACACTCAATTCTGTAAGCATTGGATAATATGGTTTAGTTAATTTAATAACAAAAGTTTTAGCATCTGGTGCAGATACACTATCTAATAAATGCATCATTTCTAACCATGTATGACGCTCTTTATTCTCTATAATTGCATCAAAATTAGCTTTTATTGCATAAGCATCACAAACTTCTCCATCAGAGAATTTTACACCATCTCTAATATGGAAAGTATATGTAGTACCATCTGGACTGATATCCCATGATTCAGCAAGCACACCTTTATATCCTTCATCAGTTAATGTTATCAAGGTTTCATAAAGCATCTCTTGAGCATACATTTCACCAGCATATAAATGTGGATTTAAATCACGAATATCTCTGTAATTAACAAAAACTAATTCATCTTTTGGACGTTCATTTCTAACATTTGAATCAGAACCACATCCCGTTAATAAGCTTGTAGCCATAATACATGATAAAATTGCTGTTGTTATTTTTTTACTAGTCAACTTTTTTAATGGATTTAACATATATTTCCTCCTTATGATAACGATTTTCAACATCAATAATTATATCATAAAAAAAATATATATGTTTATTCTATTTTGTTAAACCTTGGTTATAACAAAATATTATATAGTTTTTTTAAAGTCTTCTAAAAACGACTGTACATGCTGACTTAACTTTTGTCCTTCAACATACACATATCCTATATTTAATATACCTTCTGTATTTTTTATTTTTATAGCTTTTATATTAAAAGGTTCATACTTTTTCTTTTTACTATATATTCCTAATCTACATAAGTCTGTTTTCATTAATAAATTTACCATTGTTGCATCACTATTTGTATAAACTGAATTATTTAAGTTTTCCCATTCAGTAAAACCAATATTTATTTTATCTAAATGATGTTCTAATGAAAAAAAATCTTTTATGCCTTTAATAAATTTTAAAGTTTTTAAATCAGATAACTCTATATACTCCGTATTAAACAAAGGATGTTTTTCTCCTACATATATACAAATAGATTTGCTTCCTAATGGTATAAACTCTAATTTTTTATGAAATAAAATATGTAAAAAAACTTTCATTTGTTTTTCTGCTACATATATCAATCCTATTTCTGTTATTCCTTTTTTTACATAATCTGTTACTTCCTCTATCGAGCCTTGATAATGTTCTATTGATACTTCACCATTATTTTTTTCATAAAAAGTAGTTAAAATATTTGATATAATATCACTTCTATATGTTGCTATTGATAATTTATTACTATTTATAGGTAATGCAATATCTGTCATTAAATGTATATGTTTTAAAATAACTTCAGCATATTGATATATGGTTTTCCCATAAGGTGTTATTTCTATACCTTTATGTGTTCGTTTAAATAATTCTCTACCTAATTCTCGTTCTAAACTATTTATTATTTTACTCACATTGGGTTGTGATGTATACAAGCACTCAGCTGCTTTATTGATACTACCACGTTCACAAACAGCTAAAAAATATTCTAATTGTTTAATCTCCAAAATAATACCCCTCAATACATAATATAATGATTATCATTTATATTATATATCAAAATAAATATATAGTTAATAAAAAAATAATAGGCATAGCAATTAAGCTATGCCTAAATCTTGGTTTAAATCTCTTGGTAACAACACTAATTTATTTTGTTTTATGGATTTTATACTATCTTCTAAAATTGTTCCACCAATTCTTTCAAGTTCTGTAGCACGATTATAATTATCTACATCTTGAGAAGCTCTTGTTACTGCATTAACTAAACCAAACTGACTGAAATCATTATCTATAATAAAATGTCTAAGTACAGAAGCTCTTTCTACTTTATTTAAGATATATTTATCGCCTAAAACTTCTACTGTTTCCACTGGATTATTTCCTGTAGAAATAGTTTTTGCCTGACGCATTTTATCTACTGTTAATAAGAATTTAGTTTCATCAACAGCTGCACTTACGATATCTTGTACTTTCATGAAATATGCTTTGTCATCAGCTTCTAATGTTTCATCAGAATATAGTTCATATGCATTGTCTGTATCTTCTACATTTCTTCCTGTATGATATTTTTTATGAGCATAATCTCTGCTAATCATGCCATTTTTACATACTAAACGATAAACAAGTGGCTCAACTTTTAAAGCTCCAAGACCAATCTCACTATTACTTACTACAAAACCAGCTTGTACAATATCTCCCTTTGCAATTTCTGCCTTCATTGATTTATTGATTACCTTTAAATACAGATGAGTTTCTGTGATATCACAGCTTGCTATAGTACAATTTTTCATTTGGGCAATAACTGGTAATATATGGTCTACAAGCTCAAGGTTATCTAATCTACGATAACGATTAGATAGAAAAGCTCGTAAGTTACCATCTAATGTACGAAGCATACGTTTTTCACTTTTTAGTTTTAACCAACCATTGATATTAGCATCTAAAAGCATTGGAAAATCTGTTCTCATTCTTTCATAATACTTAAACGGAATATTCAAACGTTCTGCAATTTGGCGGTGAGCAATTTCTGTTACTTGATAATCTAAAAGGTCGGTTCCTGTATTTACAGTGATTATAGTTTTTCCTTTTTCTGTATTGGCTGTCAAACTTCTTGTATCTGCTATCAAATCCTTTCTCATTTCACGTTGACGCATAAGTTCTCCATAAAGACTTTCAATTGATTTTAAACCTTGTTTCATAATACATTCCTCCTAAATAAAATTGGGCATAAAAATAAGCCCTAGCACATTTGTACTAGAGCTGAGTATAGGATAATTATCATTAATATAATATATAACTGAAATTTTTTAGTTTATCAAAAGGAAAACTTTCTTCATATTAAACAAAGAGATATAATTTAATTAAATAAAAAACTGGAGGTAATAAAATGATAGAAATTCTAAATATAATAGCACTTATATTTATCCCAATTTTCGCAGTTATTGTTGGACAAAGATTGCAAATTAAACATCAAAAACGAAATGATAAAATGCAGATATTTAAAATATTGATGACTCATCGTATTTTTGGCTGGACAAATGAAAGTGTTCAAGCTTTGAATTTAATTGATATTGTTTTTGCAGATGATGAAGCTGTTAGAAAGCAATGGAAAGTTTATCTTGATAAACTTTATGTAGAGAATCCAACAGATACAGAATTATCTAAAATAAAGATAGAACATGAAAAACTTTTAGAGACAATGGCTAATGCATTAGGATATAAAGATATAATTACATGGGAATCTATACAAAAACCATATATTCCCAAAGGTATGACAGAATCTATACTTCAACAACAAATGGATCAAAAAAATCAATCTGTTGTTATGGAAGAAATGAAAAATATGATTAAAACAACTAAAAATAGAAATAAACCTACAAAAAGAACATCTATAAAATAAAATTAATATAAAAATAAGCCCTAGCATTAAATTATTAGGGCTTATTTTTATTAATATTTTATGCTATAAATGCATTTGAATTAATTTGTTGTATGATAGTTCTTATGCCTGCAAAAACAGATATATCAGGGAAAATATCAATTACACTGCCTTTATCTGTGAAAGGTGTTTCTTGTAGAACAGATAAATCTTTCATCATTCCATTTTGAACGATATATTCAATTATCTTATTTACAAAATAAATCTGTCTACTATCTAAATTAGTTTCATTTAGATATCTAGAAAAAGCTTGTTTAGCAGCATTCATATCTAAACCAACAATTTCTCTGACGAATTCTCCTAATGGCTTGTCTTTATATTCTTTTTTATAATCTTCTTGTGTACCAAGTTCATTCCAAAGAATTCTTTCTAAATCCTTTATATCATCAGTTGTTAAAGGCTGATTAGTTTTTATCTTAGAAATAACTTTTTCATTTTGATGCTGACGAATATAATATTCCGCTTTCTCTTTATAATTTTTTAAATCGTCATTTTCTAAGTCAGATTCATTCCATGTTTTTGATAAAATCTCATCATTAAAATCAGTTTCAAATATCATTTGTGATTTTGGTATATATTTCATTAGATTATGTAATCTTTCTCTAATATCTTCAAATTTATTAATACCAATATCATCATTCAAATAATCTGTATTTAAGATTTTATTTATGATATCTTTTTGCTCTATAATCTCTGGTATATTAGCTATTTTAGAAATGCTTTTTACTTTATCTTTCAAATCTTTATATCTTCTACCATCTTTTTTATTCATTAAATAAGCTAATTCTATACCATACATTAAAGCATCAAAACGTAAAGCAATAGCATTATCATCTTCAGGTTCAATCAAAGGAGCCAATTCTCTTTTTATATCTAAAGTATTTTCATAAGTAATTAATTTATAACTTTCAGGGTTAGAATACATTTCCACATATTTCAAATGTTGTTTTCAGCAAAATTACTTTTATCTAATTTTCTAACCTTATTGACCATACTTTCAACTAAAGAAGCTCTAAAAGCAATTAAATCATCTGTTTGATACGCTATATCCTGTAATTTAAAAGCTATATCAAATTCTAAAGAGAAAATACTTCCTTGTATGGATAATTGATTTTTTGTTGCTTTTCCCTTATTTAATCGGAAAAAGTCAAAGTTTCCACAGAAATCAAAGATATAAAATTTTTCTTTATCTTTACCATCTAATAAGTTTGGACAAAGTCTTGTACCACGTCCTATCATTTGCCAAAATTTAGCTTTACTCATTACTTTTTTGAAAAATACTAATAAATTATACTAACAAATTTTTTATATTATAGATTGTATTATTCAATAAAATTCTCTTAAAAAAGTTCATGTGCCCAAAATGTGCCCAAATCTTAAAAATTTACTTTTTTAGACAGCAAAAAAGGCTTTACAGAAAACCTGTAAAGCCTTGAATTTACAATGGTGCCGAAGGCCGGACTCGAACCGGCACGTAGGGGACTACGCTTGATTTTGAGTCAAGTGCGTCTGCCAATTCCGCCACTTCGGCATGTTGTGCTAAACAACAGTAATATTATATCATTCTATAATTATACTGTCAATATAAATAATTATCTTAACTTAATTAAATATATCTATTATAATGTTAATATATTTTTTAATATGAAAGGAATTTTTTATGTCACCAAAATCTGTTTTTCTTACTTTAATAATTATTTTATCTTGTATTATTTACTTACCTTCTATAACTTATGCTCAAAATAATACAAATACCCAAAATACCACAACTAATACTACTACTTATTTACATTTACCAGAAAAAACTACTATGCAAATAATAAATATAGATAATTTAGACAGTAAAACTAATCATAAATACGATTTAATCAACTTCCGTCTTTACCAGGATTTAGTTGTTAACAACGAAATCATTTTGCCTAAAGATACAAAACTTCAAGGTATGATTACTAAAATCCATGGCAGTAGATTACTTGGGGAAAGTGCTATTATCCGCATAAAATTAAATAATATCACCTTAACTGATGGCAGTATTTTAGAATTTCCTTACGATTTAAAATTAAAAGGTGGCAAAAATTATGCCAATATAGCAAGCAGTATTATCGTTCCTTTTTCAGGATTATTATTTAAAGGAAAAGAAGTTTCTTGTCCATCTGGTAGCATAATTGAATACAGTTTTGAAGGATAAAAAATGGCAATAGGCTTATCATGAAATAAAGTCTATTGCCATTTTATTTAAATATCTAATTCCAAACTAACTGGACAATGGTCACTACCAAAAAATTCATTGTGAATGCCAGCTTCTTTTATATTTGTTTCAATATCTTTAGATACGATAAAATAGTCAATTCTCCACCCAGCATTGTTTTCACGAGCTTTTCGCATATATGACCACCATGAATAAATGCTTGTTTTATCCGGATAAAGATAACGGAAAGTATCTACAAAACCGGCTTGTAATAATTCAGTCATTTTACTGCGTTCTTCATCTGTAAAACCTGCACTACGGCGATTTGTCTTAGGATTTTTTAAATCAATCTCTTTATGAGCAACATTTAAATCTCCACACATCACGACAGGTTTTTGCTTGTTTAATTCAACTAAATAATTGCGAAAAGCATCTTCCCATTGCATACGGTAATCCAAGCGCTCTAATTCTCGCTTAGAATTTGGTGTATATACGCAAACCATAAAGAATTTATCAAATTCTAAAGTAATTACACGACCTTCATGGTCATGTTCTTCTATACCTAAACCATAACTTACATTTAACGGCTCTACTTTAGTAAAAATAGCTGTACCTGAATAACCCTTTTTTTCTGCACTATTCCAATACTGTTTATATCCCGGTAAGTCTAATTCTAATTGATGAGGTTGCATTTTTGTTTCTTGTAAACAAAAAATATCTGCATCTAAAGTTTGAAAAGTCTCCATGAAACCTTTATTTATACAAGCACGAAGACCATTTACATTCCAAGAAACAAATTTCATAAATTATGCCTCCTGTTTTGCCATTTGTGCCAAAATATTAGCAATAGCTCCAAACTCTTCCATAGTCAAAGTTTCTCCGCGACGAGTTGCTTCTATTCCAGCTTTATCTAATACATCAGCGATGATATTTTTATCTACGCCCATGGATTTTAAAGCATTATTTAAAGTCTTACGACGTTGACCAAAAGCTGCTTTTACCACTCTAAAGAACATTTTTTCATCAATAAGTTCTACGGCAGGAATCTGTCTAACTTTACAGTTCACTACTACAGAATCCACTTCTGGAGGTGGCATAAAAGAACGTGGTGGTACATATAAAGCGATTTCAGGCACTGTATAATACTGCACTGCTACAGATAAAGCACCATATGTTTTACCGCCTGGCTGTGCTGCCATACGTTCTGCTACTTCTTTTTGTACCATTACTACAATATCTGTTATTGGCAAATGTTTTTCAAGCAAAGCCATGATAATTGGTGTAGTAATATAATACGGCAAATTAGCTACTACTTTAAATGGTTTATCGCCCATGATTTCTGGAATATTTACTTTTAAAATATCTCCTTGAATAACACGCACATTGTCATAAGCATCTAAAGTATGTGCCAAAACTTCTGGCAATCTTTTATCTAATTCTACACAAGTAACCTCTGCTCCAGTTTCAGCTAAAGCTTGAGTCAAAGTACCGATACCAGGGCCGATTTCTAATACTCTATCATTTTCCTGTACATTTGCTGCATCTACAATGCCCTGTACAATATTAGCATCTATTAAAAAGTTTTGTCCTAAGCGTTTGCTCATATGAATGCCAAAACGCTGTAAAATATATCTTGTAACCTTCTTATTAGCAATAGTAGGTTGCTTCATTAATTAAAATTCCTCCAATTTATTATTTATTTCCAACTTCATTAATATCATTTTCTGAATTTAATTTTGCTAAAGCTTGATTAAATTCATCTCTAGTAATTCCATAATTATTTAATCTGCGTAAAAAAGTTTTAGCATTGGCAAAACCAATTCCTAAAATAGCACCTAATTTTGCCCTGCGAACACCAGAATTTGCAAAACCATTTAATCGATTTAAAATTAAATCAGTAGCACTAAATTCATCACTAGGTTTCCAATTCATTGTACGCACCTTAGCTAATGCTTTGCGAATAGCTTCAGGACTTGCTTGCTCTATACCGATATCATCATTTGCAGTAGCTTCTTCACAAGGTACAAAAGCATGCTTTGCATTAGGAAATCTTCTTGTTAAATATGTGCGAATTCGCTCTCCAGCTGAATCTGGATCAGTTAAAATAATAATGCCACGTTTTTCATAAGCAGCTCTAATATTTTTTATAGTCTTAGGCAATAAATTAAAACCTTCTGTGATAATACAATCAGCTTCAACTGCTTTATTAATGGCTACAACGTCCATTTTTCCTTCTACAACTAAAACTTCTTTTATCATTAAAAACCTTCTCACTTATTTTTCAACTAAACTAAAATATTACAAATAAACTCATATTTTTTTAGTATAACAAAAATATATCAAAAAACGCAAGTAAAAAGCCATATACTCTAGACAAAAAGAGCCTGTAAACTTACAGACTCTTTTTCATCTTTATATATAATTTTCTATCTATCCTACTATTTTAAATCAATTTATACAAATATCAATCTAAAATATAAACTTCTACACCACGACGACCAAAAGCTATAGCTTGAGTATAATCTTCCATACATAAATCAATCATATAGCCATTAATCGCACCGCCAGTATCTGCTGCAATAGCTTCACCATAACCTGGAATATATACACGTGTTCCAAGTGGAATAATATCTGGGTCTACAGCTACTACACCATAACGAGCAGGAATACCAAGCGCCGTATATCCAGCACCGCCACCATCATAAGGTAAATATGCACTAGCTTCCATATACAATACTTGAGAATATGATCTCAAACCAATAGTATTCATCGGTTCTGCTGTGCCTTCACGAATAACCTGATTTACAGGACGAACTAATTGAGAAGTTTGTACTACTTCTTCTCCTACTTTAATACCTTTATGATATTTTTCTCTAACTAATAATCTATTTAAACCATTTCTTCCAGCTTGAATTACTTCTTCATTACCACGGATCATAGAGCTATCTGGCTCTTTTATCACCTGATAATTTTGTACTTCATCTCTTAATACTAATTTACTAGAAACATTTAAAACTTTTACTTTTGCATCAGTATGTAGTTGAGTATCTTTACCGCCCTCAACAAAATACTTATCTTCATCTAAATTCATTGAAGATATCAATTCACCCACAGTTTTCTTTGTGGTTTTTACTACTTTTGTATCTCCATCAATTTCTACAGTTACTGGCATTGCACGATTAATTGTAATTACAGCATTATCAGTTATATTACCTGTAGATACTGTATAATCATCTCCATTATCTAACTTTATACCAGCTTGCTTCAATATATTCTTTGGATTATCATAGACCGTATTGACTACCATTTTATTACCATCTGCTACAATTGTGACATTTTTATTTGCTGTTACAAATCCAGTTAATGTAGCCATTGCAAAACATAAAACCACTACTGCAGTTAGTTTACATTTTGTTAAATTGTGGCTTAATAGGTTTTTAAAATCCATTGAATTCCTCCTTTACGAAAAGATATTATACCAAGTATTTACACTTGTGTCAAATTTCTTCATAAATATGTAACATTTGTACTTGTAAAATTGTAAATTGTAATCTAGTAAAAAACCCTATAAATAAAGGATTTTTCTATGTGTTTACACCTAAAATATGATGTATTTCATGTAAATAAATAAGGCATTTAAATGCAAACGGCTCATAAAAATAAATACAGAAATTTTACTTATAATTAATCTATTTCACATATATATCATTTATCGTGTTTTTTGTATAATTATTAATTACATATATAATTCCATTCTATAAAAATTAATATTATTTATATAAAAACAAGATAAAAAAGCTTTTCTTTAAAGGAATTTTACTTTCACTTAAAGAAAAGCTTTTATTTTATAAATTAAATACTTCTATAGCATTTTTTGTTGTTTGATTTGCTACTTCTTCTAAAGAAATATTTCTAATCTCTGCTACTTTTTCTGCTATATATTTTACATATGCTGGTTCATTACGTCTGCCACGTTTAGGAACAGGTGCTAAATATGGGCAATCTGTTTCTAAAAGCAATCTTTCCAAAGGAATTTTTGCCACTATTTCTGGCAATTTTGCTGAATTTTTAAAAGTAAGCGGTCCATCAACACCTAAGAACCAACCCATTTTTAATAATTCTTTTGCCATTTCATAGCTACCAGAAAAACAATGTATTGAGCCTGTCAGCCCTTTTCCTTCTTTTTTCAAGATTGCCATAGTATCACCATGAGCATCACGGTCATGTATGCTAACTGGCATATGCATTTGTCTTGCTACATCTAATTGACGAATAAATACTTCACGCTGAACTTCACGAGGAGCATTTTCATAATAATAATCTAAGCCAATTTCACCTAAAACTTTAACCTTTGGTAAAGTCATAAGTTCTGCTAAAGTATCATAATCTTTATTGCTTTGTATGCTCAAAGCTTCTTGTGGATGTACTCCAGCTCCTGCAAAAACACCATCAAAATTATCTGCAATTTTAATAGCATTAAATGAGGACTCCATAGTATCACCCATAGTAATAATTCTTGTTGTACCTTCAGCTTTTGCTCTAGCTATTACTTCTTGTCTATCTTCTTCGTATTTTAAATCATCAAGATGTGCATGTGTATCTACTAACATTATTTCACCTTACTACCTACAGGCATTGTAGTTTCTACTATTTGAAGTTCATCGCCTTTAGAAGCAGCTAAAAGCATACCATGGCTCATTACACCACGAAGTTTTGCAGGTTTTAAATTAGCAACTAAAACTACATGTTTGCCAATTAAATCTTCTGGTTTGTAGTGTTTAGCAATACCAGATACTACTGTTCTTTCTTCATCGCCTAAAGAAACTTGTATTTTCATGAGTTTATCTGTTTTTGGCACAGGTTCAGCAGCTAAGATTTCTACTACACGTAAATCAATTTTGCTAAAATCTTCTATGCCAATCATGCCATCTTCATTTTCTTTGGCTTTTTCTGGAGCTTTTTGTTCTTCTTTTTTAGCTTTTTTATTTTCTTTTACTTCTTTTTTAGCTTCTGGTTTTTCTTCTTCGATTTCAATACGAGGGAAGAGCTGTTCTGGTTTATTGATTTGAATACCTACAGGAGTTTTGCCCCAACCTTCGATATCGCTGATGCGAATTTCATCAAAATTTTGTGGTAAATTCAATTGAGCCCAAATACGACGAGCTGTAGTAGGAATGAATGGCTCAATCATTACACTGATTGCACGTAAGCTTTCTACTAAATCATAAAGTACACGATTTAATTCAGCTTTTCTAGCTTCATCTTTACCTAAAACCCATGGAGTAGTTTCATCAATATATTTATTTGTACGGCTGATAAATGACCATACAAGTTTGATGCTATCGCTGAGTTTCATATTATCCATGTAGTTTTTATATTCAGCAATAGTTTTTGTAGCATCATCAATTAATGCTTGGTCTACTTCACGAATATCGCCAGGCTGTTCGATAATGCCTTTATTATATTTATTAATCATACTGAGTGTACGATGTAATAAGTTTCCAAGGTCATTTGCAAGGTCAGAGTTAATGCGAGAAATCAAAGCATCACGAGAGAAGTTACCGTCTTGACCTAAATTGATTTCACGAAGTAAGAAATAACGGATAGCATCTGCGCCAAATTCGTCAATTAAGCCGATTGGATCAATTACATTTCCTTTAGATTTACTCATTTTATCGCCATCAACTACAAGCCAACCATGACCATATACTTTTTTAGGAAGTGGTAAATCAAGTGCCATTAAGATTATTGGCCAAATAATTGTATGGAAGCGAACAATTTCTTTACCTACAAGGTGAAGGTCTGCTGGCCAGAATTTGTTGAATTTTTCTGGGTCATCTAAATAACCAATTGGTGTTAAATAGTTTGTAAGTGCATCAAACCATACATAAATTACATGTTTTTCATCAATTGGCACAGGAATACCCCAGTCAAAAGATGTACGAGAAATACATAAATCTTCTAAGCCTTGTTTAATGAAATTAATCATTTCATTTCTGCGAGATACTGGCTGAATGAAATCTGGATTTGCTTCAATGTATTCAAGTAAGCGATCAGCATATTTAGAAATCTTGAAGAAATATGCTTCTTCTGCTACTTCTTTCACTTCACGATGGCAATCTGGGCATTTACCATCAACTAATTGACGTTCGAGCCAGAAGCTTTCACAAGGTGTGCAATATAAGCCTTTATATGCACCTTTATAAATATCGCCTTTTTCATAAATGCGTTTGAAAACTTCTTGTACTACTTTTTCATGGCGTTTTTGTGTAGTACGAATGAAATCGTCATTAGAGATATTTAATCTTTTCCATAAATTTTGGAAGCCTGCAACTATTTTATCTACATATTCAATAGGTGTAACACCTTGTTCTTCGGCTTTCTGTTCAATTTTTTGACCGTGTTCATCAGAACCAGTTAAGAAAAATACATCAAAATCGGATAAACGTTTATAACGAGCAATACTATCTGCAATTGTTGTACAATAAGCATGACCGATATGAAGTTTTGCACTAGGATAATAAATTGGCGTAGTTATATAAAAAGATTGTTTAGCCAACAATAATTCCTCCTTTAAAAATTTGTATCTAATTTATTATACAACAAATACAAAAAAATCCATAATAAAAATATTAACCTACTAATAATCTATGGTATAATTAAAGAAAAAGTATAAAGGTGGCGATACTATGAATACTATGAAATCGAAGCATTTATTAATTTTACTATTATCTTTATTTGTATTTTGTTTTAGTAGCACAGTTTTTGCTAATAAAGCACAAGATGAAGCCATTGATTACCTCAAACAAGCTGTAGAAAATACTGCTAATGCTAAAAATTTGACTTATAAAATCAATTTATCTATGACAAGTCCACTTGCTGATGGTGATATCATTGTCGATGGTAAATACTCTGAATTAATGAATACATCTGGTAATATGAATATTTCTTTTAATAGCTGGATAGATACTATTAAATTTGAAGCTACAACTCAATTTTATACTGAAATTGCTGATAATAATCTAAATCAATATTTAAAGATGAAAACAACTCCTCTTATCAATGATATAAATCCTGACCAATGGTATATATCTAGTACAACACTTGCTGATAATGCCAATGAATTATTCTCCCAAAAAAAACAATTTAATTTAGATAAGTTCACTCAAAATATAACTAATATATTTATGTATGATGTGAATAAAAATACTGCTAAAATCTATGTAACTTATACTAGACCAATTTTAGATGAAGGCATGAAGGCAGAATTAAAAACGCTTTATGCTAAAGATGATAAACAAAAGCAAAATTTAGAAAAACTAGATAATCTACTAGCCAAAAATCCTCAATTAGTAGAAAGTCTTGCTAAACCTAGAAAGATTTCTTATGAATTGACCATTGATAAAAAATCTCTATCCATAACTAATTTAAAAACAGATTTCTCCAATAATATTCAAGAATTTGGTAATGAAGTTTTAGATAGTATTCCTGATGAAGAATTTTCTGATGTGAATGGTTATGTATTGCGCAATACTTTCAAAAATTATCTAAACCTCAGCAAATTCAATTTAAATATTAGAATTTCTCATCTAAACAACACTACAGTTGATGAAATTCCTCAAGAAGTAAAAATTTCTGCAATTCCACTTCCTGAAACAGATTTACCTCAACCAACACAAACAACTCTATTGTCTAAGCTTTAATAAAAAAACTCTGTTATATCCAAAATATCAATTTAGATATAGCAGAGTTTTTATTTTATATCAAATACATAAAATATCAATCATCTTTTAACAATGCTTGATAAATATCTCGTCTACTCATATTTAAAGCTTTTGCAGCCATACGCATGGCTTCTTTTTTATTTATGCCTTTTTCCATTAAGTCCTGCACATATTTCACAGGAGAGATATCTTCTTTTGTATCTTCTTGTTCATTTAACATTTCTTCAGTAATTCCAGATACAATAACTACAAATTCACCACGAGGTTCATTTTCATGGAAGAAATTTACTAATTCTTCTAAAGTGCCACGATTAAATTCTTCAAATTTTTTCGTAAGCTCTCTACAAGTTGAAGCCTGTCTATCTTTGCCTAAAACATTCATTAATTCTTTCAACATATCTTTTAGATGATATGGTGTTTCATAAAAAATCAATGTTTCTTCTCTAAGTTTTATAGACTCTAATAATTCTTTGCGCTTTTTACTTGTCTTGGGCAAAAATCCTATGAAAGTGAATTTTCTTGTATCTATACCAGAACAAATAAGTGCCGATAAGGCTGCATTTGCTCCAGGAATAGGCGTTACTTTTATACCTTCTTGTATCGCTAGTTGTGCTAAATGCGTACCAGGGTCAGCAATTCCTGGAAGACCTGCATCACTTACTACAGCGATATTTAATCCTTCTTGAAGTTTTGTTATAAGCTGTGGCCCTTTTTCAAATTTATTATGTTCATGATAGCTTGTAAGCGCTGTATGAATATCATAATGTGATAATAATTTTCGTGTGTTTCTTGTATCTTCAGCTGCTATTAAATCTACTTCATTTAAAATTCTAACTCCACGATAAGTCATATCTTCTAAATTTCCAATAGGAGTAGCTACTAAATATAAACAGCCATTTTTATTTTCTACCATATATATTCACCTCGCCTCTTACAATCTATCTGGATAATAATATTCCATTAATTTTCTTGTATAATCACCATTATCTTCATGGACAATAAGCGCTGGCTCTACACTCAATCCACCTGGAGCGCCTTCTTTGACACCTTCAATCAAGACTATATTCGGTGCTTTATCTCGTTTTGGTTGCACTAATTGCAGTCTTTTCGCTTCAATATTATATTTGTGAAAAGCCACCATGATTTCGCCTAGTCGCTCTGGCAAATGTACCATGGCAAAACGACCTTTTCTCTTCAATACAAAACTACCTGCACGCACTACATCATCAAGTGTAGCTGTTATTTCATGTCTAGCTCTTGCCACTCCATCTAAAATATTTAAATGACCTTGATTTATTTGACGATAAGGTGGATTGGATACAACAAAGTCCATAGATTGAGGTTTATAATACTCTTTTATCTTGCATAAATCGCCTTCTTGAACGCAAATCTTGTCTTGAAGCTTATTCATGACCATATTGCGTTTGGCAATTTCACAAGTTACAGGATTTATCTCCAAAGCGTCCATTTTCATCGCTCTATTGGATAATAATAAGGGGATAACACCTGTTCCTGTGCCTAAATCTAAGCCTTTAGCATTTTTACGTACAGTTACAAAATGTGCCAATAATACAGCATCAATGGAAAAACAAAATTCTTTATTATTTTGAATTATTTTCAATCCGCCAGCTAATAAATCATCTATACGTTCATTTTCTTTTAAATTTAAATTCCAATCAGATATCATCGTCATCTTTTTCTACAACATCTTCCCATGAAGCCACAATAGTTTTTTTAGAGTCTAATAATACAGTTACAGTGCGTTTTTGCATATTGATAGAAATAGCTTTTCCTTCGCCTTCCATAGATACTACACGACTACCTTGTTTTGGCGGAGCAATAATACTATTTTGTTTGCAACAACCTTGGTATAAATCATTTTCATATTTTAAGCAACACATCAAACGACCGCAAATACCAGATATTTTTGTTGGATTTAAAGATAAACTCTGGTCTTTTGCCATACGAATGGATACTGGCTCAAAATCGCCTAAGAATGTAGCACAGCAAAGTGGTCTACCACAGCAACCTATTCCACCTAATAATTTTGCTTCATCACGTACACCAATTTGACGAAGCTCAATGCGAGTATGAAATACTGCTGCTAAATCTTTTACTAATTCTCTAAAGTCAATTCTACCTTCAGCAGTAAAATAAAAAATTATCTTATTCACATCAAGAGTATATTCTACGCTGATGAGTTTCATTGGCAATTCACGCAAGCGAATTTTCTCTTCACAAATAGCATAAGCCTCTTTTTCCTTTTCGCTGTTTTCTGCCAATTTATCAATATCTTCTTGTGTTGCTTTTCTTTGTACATCTTTTAATGGCTGTACAACTTCTGAATCTGGTACATCACGAGGCCCTATAACAACTGTTCCAAATTCAACACCACGAGCAGTTTTTACTACTACGCCATCACCTTGGGCTAATTCCAATCCACCTAACCCAAAATAATATATTTTACAAGCTTTTTTAAATCTTACACCTACAACGGTCTGCACAAAGTGCCCTCCTGTCTATTTCTCATTTATTTATTTTGCCAATCTAAAATAAATTTCTGCAAGATGAGTTTTATATCTGCATTAGAATTTAACCGTTTTAAAATCTCTTCTACTAAGGTCAATTTAGTTAATAGATTAACTTCATCATACTTGTTTTGTATATTCAATAAATCATCTTTTATATCCTGATTATAAATAATATCACTATCTTTATTAACCTTCATCAGTAATAAGTCTCTCAATAGCATTTGTAAATGACTCATTATATCATTTATTTTATTTCGCTCAAAACTTGATAATTCATCAATAAATGACCATATATCTTTTATGGAAAAATTGTCTTGAAGACAAGATAACGCCTTTTGTCTTAAGGCTAGAGCATCATCATCAATAAATTGCATAGCTTTTAATATACTGCCACCAGACAATCTAGCAATGATTTTAGCTTTATCTTCTTCAATCTGTATTTTTTGTTGTAAAACCTTCGCCACATCTAGATAAGAAAGAGGCGCAAAATATATCTTCATACAACGCGATAATATAGTAGGCAGTATCATATCTTTATTAGAAGTGATTAAAATAAAAAACACTTCGCCTATTGGCTCTTCTAGAGTCTTAAGCAAACTGTTTCCTGCTGTATCATTTAAATATTGAGCATCATTTATAATCACCACTTGTTTATCTGACAGATATGGCGATAAAGCTATTTTTGCTTGTATTTGACGAATTTGCTCAATCTTAATCAATTTTCTTGTTTTACCTTCTGGCTCCAAATAATAAAAATCAGGGTGATTTTGTTCATCAAACATCTTGCAAGAATTACAATAACCACAAGCCATATTGCCTTGTTGCGAATTACAGCAAAGTAGCGATTTAGCTAACATCTTAGCCGTCAATAATTTACCAATACCATCAATTCCTGAAAATAATAAGGCATGAGGCAATTTATTTTCTTGCAATAATAATTGTAAATCCGCTTTTATTTGCTCATGCCCATAAATATTTTGCCAACTAATCATCTTAATTTATGTAGATAAACTTATCTAAAAGTTCATCTATTTGTTTGTGATATTGTGTCAAAGATACTGTATCTTCATTTTCAATACATTGATTGATATTTAATAATAAATCATCTACTTTATTTGCATAATCGTATAAATTATATTGTGGTAATTCTTCTTTAGCAGAACTCATCACTACAATATAAAATTGTTTTACAGCCATAGTTACAAAATCTTTAATGAGTGTTTGATATACTTGCATCTGTTCATTATTAGGATTTTGCAATAATAATTTATATTCATCATCTACTTTTACGCGTTGCATCTGTATCATGGAATAGAAATCATCTTTCAATATGCTATTCTTTTCTTGACTCATACTGAACATCCTTTACTCTTACATATATTTAGATAGCAAAATTTTCATTAATAAAAAAGTTTTAGCCATAATTTATTTTTTATGACTAAAACTTAGTATATCATAAAGCTATTTAATTATAAAGTTTATAGACTTTTATCTACTATTTTTATTTAATCAGACCTTGGATTTTTTGCCAAACATCTTCATGAATTTCTTCTATAGTTCTTAACTGATTATCCTTTGCACATTCTACGATATCCCAATCATAGCGATTTGCCATTTCTTGATAAACTTCATGGCATTTTTCTAAATAATTTTTATCCTGTTCATGAATATCTTTTTTACAATTATCTTTTTTAGCTCTATTATCAATCAATTTATTGCTAATATCTGGTGGCATATTCAAGAAAATAACTTTATCCGGCACAGGAAGCCCCATTTTCGTAAATTCTGTATCCCAAAGCCATGATAAAAATTCATCACGCATTTTACTATCTTCTATTTTTACAGCTTGATGAACCATATTAGAAGTAGTATATCTATCTGCTAAAATAATAGTGCCTTCTTCATAATCTTTTTTCCATTTCATACGATATGAAGCATATCTATCCACAGCAAATAATACCGAAGCAGCATAGGCATTTACATCATCTACATGACCGCCAAACTCACCTTGCAAATACATTTTTACCGGTGTACATGCTGGACTTTCATAATCTGGATACTCTACTTTTTTTACCTTGTAACCTGCTTGATTTAATCTATCATATAAAAGCTTAGTCTGTGTAGCTTTACCACAACCATCACCAGCTTCAATGATTATGAGCTTTCCTTTCACCATTATTCCTCCACTATATTAATATTTTCTAAATTCATATCTTCTGGGCCTATTATATTGCCCCCATTTTGTTTTTGCAACAATACATAATCAATAATTTCTTTACTTATTTCTTCCCCTGGATAAATCACAGGTATTCCTGGTGGATAAAATGTAATCAATTCTCCAGCTATTTTGCCTACACTTTGCTCAAATTTTACTTTCTTCGTCTTAGCAAACATTGCTTGTCTTGGTGATAAAACATAACGAGGAATACTTGGCAAATTAATCTGTACTAAAGGATTTGTCTCTTTATCCTGGAAAGATTTTGCTAATTCTTGCAAAGCATTTAATAAATACGCACATTCTTTTTCACTATCAGCATAGGAAATAATAAATAATAAATTATACATATCGGATAATTCACATTGAATTTTATATTTATGTCGCAAAATCTGTTCTGCCTGAGCTCCACTTATCCCCAATTTACGCACACAAACAGTTATTTTTGTTACATCTAAATCATATTTGCCTTCACTGTTCATATATTCATGACCAAAACAGCTTAGATTTGGAATTTTATTGATTTGCTCACGTAAATCTTCCGCTAATTGCACAGCTCTACCGACTAAATCTTTACCTTCCATTGCCATCTGTCTGCGTGCTATATCAAGTGAAGCTAATAATAAATAATTAGGGCTTGTCGACTGCACTAAACTGCACATTTTATTAAAACGCTCTACATCTACGCGTTGTTTTTTCATATGCAATAAAGAGGTTTGTGTCATTGAACCTACTATTTTATGCGTACTTTGTGCAACAATATCTGCTCCTGCTGATAATGCCTGTATTGGCAATTTATCACAAAAAGCTAAATGTGGCCCATGTGCTTCATCAACTAATAATAACATATTATTTTCATGCACTAAATTAGCTATGCTTTGTATATCCCCTGCTACTCCATAATATGTAGGATAAACCATTACTACAGCTTTAGCATCTTTATTTTCACGTATTACTTTTTCTAATTCAGTTTTCGTAATGCTCATAGCAATACCTAAATTTTCATCTATTTCTGGTTGAATAAATACAGGTATTGCCCCTGCTAAAACTAAACCGCCAAGTACGGAACGATGTGCATTTCTAGGTATTATTATCTTATCTCCAGGATTTACAGCTGTTAAAATCATCGCATGAATAGCACCTGTTGTTCCATTGATAAAAAATCTAGTTTCATCTGCACCATATAAATCACTTGCCAAATCTTGTGCCTGTTTTATACAAGTAGAAGCTCCATGTATATCATCTAATTCTTCCATCAAAGATACTTCCATCTTAAGACCTGTATCTGTTATCATTTCATGAAGTTCATTTGCAGCACCTTTACCTTGTTTATGTCCTGGTGTATGAAAAGCCATTGCTTTATCTTCAATATATTTTTTCATTGCTGTATACAAAGGTGTATTATTTTGCTCCATCAAAAAACCTCCTTTTAAAACTAAATCTAGTATATCATAAAAAAAATTCCTATATAAAAATATAGGAATTTTAATCTCAATATTAAATAAATTAATTTTAACTATTTTACTTTATTTATTTCTTTTATTTGCCACTATCATTCTAACGACAGTTACAACTACAAATACTCCTACTAAACCTAACATTATTTCCATAAAAGAACTATATCCTTCTTGGCTTTCAGGAGACATTGTAAAAAATATACCACATAAAACTAAAACAATCACTAATAAATTGGCAATAGATGCTTTATTTATGGTATTTCCTCCTCTCAAAAATACTATTCTAATGCCACTGTTTTTGGTAAAGAAAAGCCATTAAAAGTTGTAGCTGATACTTTACTATAAGCCCCAGCATTTAAGGCTATTAATAAATCACCCTCATCTAATTTAGGGCAATACATTTCTTTTTTTACTATATCCAACGAATCACAACTTGGACCTGCTATAGTGGCTTTTTCATAAGTATTATCTTCATCTTTCAATGATATTATATCATAATCCCAATGGTCAAATAAAATTCCCGAAAAAGAACCATATATACCATCATCTATATAATACCATTGTTTTTCATCACGCATTTGTTTACCAATTATAGAAGTAATCACATTTACTGCATTACCGCAAATATATCGACCAGGTTCAGCCCAAACTTCTACATCTTCAAAATCAACTAAACAATCATTTATACTTTTCATGATTTTTTCTGCATCAACATCTTTATCTAAACATGCTACAGGTAAACCGCCACCGATATCCATATATTTTATATCAAGCCCACTAGCTTTTAATCTATCTATTAAACCTCGTGCTAATGAAAATGCCCTTTCATATGATTTTGTAGATAAAACCTGACTACCTACATGAAAACATATCCCATTTGCTTTTAAACCATTATCTTTTGCATAATTTAATAAATCTAAAATTTTAGTTTCATCTGCACCAAATTTTATATTTAAATTCACAATAGCATCGGATTGTTTAATCTTCACACGAGCTAAAACTTCTGCATCTGGTACATATTTTTTTATTTTATCAATTTCATTTTCACTGTCAAAAGTAAATCGCTTTATACCTACCTTACTAGCTTCAATCAGTCCTTCTATCGTCTTTACAGGATTAGCATAAATCATTTTCTCCCCTGATACACCCATTTTAGACAATAGCCTTATCTCTCCGGCTGAAGCGACATCAAAATTAGAGCCTAATTTTATCAGCTTTTCCAAAATACATTTCGCTGAATTAGCTTTGATTGCATAAAAAACCTTCAACCTCGGTATATGTTTGCACAATAAATTATAATTTTCCTCAATATGCTCTAAAGAAATCACCTCTAATGGTGTAGCATATTTTTGTGCTAACATTGTAGCTTCTTCTTTTGTCAGTTTAAAACTTTTCATAACACTCCCCTTATTCTTCGCACAGTATCTTTGATGTGCATTAACAAATGATGTTTATAAAACGCATTTTATAAACTTACAACATTATACTACTTTTTAACTAAAATTGTTATAAAATTTTATTATTTTTATGTAAAAATACAAAAAAGACGATTGCCATAGACAATCGTCTTTTTCTATAAAAATATTTACTACTTATTAAAGAACAGATTTAACAGTATTTACTACATTTTCAGTAGTGAAGCCGAATTTTTTGAATAAGATACCAGCAGGAGCAGAAGCACCGAAACCATGCATAGTTACAACAGCACCATCTAAACCTACATATTTCCCCCAACCAAAATCAGTACCAGCTTCTACAGCTACACGAGCACGGATAGCTTTTGGAAGAACTGCTTCTTTGTATTCAGCGGATTGTTGTTCAAATAAGTCTACGCAAGGCATACTTACTACGCGAACATCAATATCTTCTTTTGCTAATTCTGCTTTAGCATCTAAAGCTAAAGATACTTCTGAACCAGTTGCGATAATGATTGCATCTGGAGTTTCTTTAGTGGAATCAGCGATTACATAACCACCTTTTAATGCTTCTTTGGAGCTACCAGGAAGCTGTGGTAAGTTCTGACGAGTCAATACAAGACCTGTTGGAGTAGTTTTGCTTGTTACAGCTAAATACCAACCAGCAGCTGTTTCTGTAGCATCAGCTGGACGGAATAAGTTGAAGTTTGGTAAAGAACGAAGCATAGCATATTGTTCAATAGGTTCATGTGTAGGACCATCTTCACCAACACCGATACTATCATGAGTGAATACCATTGTTACAGGTAAATTCATCAAGGAAGCTAAGCGAAGCATTGGTTTTGTATAATCGCTAAATACGAAGAATGTAGCACCATAAGAGATTAAGCCACCATGTAATTGAATACCATTTACGATAGCTGCCATAGCGAATTCACGAACACCAAAGTGTAAGTTTCTGCCAAGATAATCATCTTTGCTGAAATCACCAGCATCATTCATATGAGTTTTATTAGAAGGTGCAAGGTCAGCACTACCACCGAAGAGATTTGGTAATCTATCTTTTAAGCGGTTAATCATTGTACCAGAAAGAGCACGAGTTGCTACTGCTTTATCTTCATAAGCCCAGAATTCTTCATCTTCAAGAAGACCTTTAGCATCAACTTCACCGAAGTATTTATCCCAAAGAGCTTTTAATTCAGGGTATTTTGCACAGTAATCAGTAAAGAGTGTATTCCAAGCTTCTTCAGCTTTAGCACCATTTTCAGCTAATTTATTGTAGTTATCATAAACTTCTTGTGGAACATAGAAAGCTTCTTCACTTTCCCAGCCTAAGAATTCTCTCATAGCTTTTACATTGTCTACACCAAGAGGTTCACCATGAGCGGAAGCTTTACCTTGTTTTGCAGGGCAACCATAGCCGATTTGAGTTCTAACAGTGATGAAAGAAGGACGAGTTTTATCAGCTTTTGCTTCTTCAATAGCTTTGCCGATAGCTTCTAAATCGTTACCATCTTCAACAGTGATAGTTTGGAAACCAAATGCTTCCATACGTTTTTGTACATTTTCAGTGAAAGCAATATCTGTGCTACCTTCAATGGAGATTTTGTTGCTATCATAAATAACGATTAATTTGCTAAGACCTAATGTACCAGCTAAAGAAAATGCTTCAGAAGAAATACCTTCCATCATGCAGCCATCTCCACCTAATACATAAGTGTAGTGGTCTACAACAGGGAATTCTGGTTTATTGAAAGTTGCAGCTAAATGAGCTTCAGCCATAGCCATACCAACAGCCATACCCATACCAGCACCAAGTGGACCAGTAGTAGCTTCAACACCAACAGTATGACCATATTCTGGATGACCTGGAGTTAAGGAACCATCTTGACGGAAATTTTTAAGATCTTCTACAGTTAAGCCATAACCAAATAAATGTAAAAGAGCATAAAGCATAGAAGAACCATGTCCACCGGATAAAATGAAACGGTCACGATTAACCCATTTAGGATTTTTAGGATTGTGGTTCATATGTTTGCCCCAAAGTTCATAAGCAACTGGTGCACAGCCAAGTGGAAGACCTGGATGTCCAGAATTTGCTTTCTGTACTTCATCTGCTGCTAATACACGAATGGCATTAACTGATAAATTATTAATGTCTGTCATTTTTTACTACCCCTTTTTTAATTTTAGGATTTATATATATTTTTATATATTTTTAAATATTTTATATAAACTTATATACTTCCTAATGTTGTATTACAACTTTCTTTAACAAAAATACAACTTATCTAATCAAACAAATTTTATTATAATGGATATTTCATTTTTTTTCAACAAATAGATTTATAAAAACTATTATTTTACTATCCCTTTACTTATATAATTAAATAGATAAGGTCTTTACTATTAAAAAGTAAAGACCTTATATTATTTTATAATCTTGTTTTATATTTTAGGGTATAGTATATTAATTATTGTAACAAATTTATTTTTTATTTATATTTTTCTTTTAAATACTTATTAAAATTTATATTTTAGTAAGTATTATTTTTTTCCATACATAGCATCTTGTTCTTTACGTACATGATAAAGTTGAGTGCTTGTATCAAGTTCTACCATATCAAGTGTTAATAATTGACCTTTTTTAGCATCTTTTAACATACGAGCTTTTTTATTAACTAAGCCATAAAGTACATATCCTTTTTCATATGTTTCTTTAGATGTTGCAATGGAACCATATGTTGTATATCCGCCAATACCATCAATATATTCACCAGCTTTAAGATCACGTTTAGCAACAGTAATACATTCACTTACAGGGCCATCAATAGGAATAATAGTAGGTTCTTTATCAATAACTGCTTTTGCTACTGTTAATGGTGTTTCAAGGTTGCATAAATGATATGGACGATATAATGTCCAAAGTGGACCAGGACCCATGCTATGATATTGCATTTGATATGCAATTTCTTCATTTTCAGTAGAAACTGTTACGAATACACCAGGAGCAATACCATTTACATATTCAACTACACCATGTTTATTTAAAATACCGCCATCTTCTTTTAATTTGAAGATTTCATTTAATTCTTTACAACGTTCAGCTGGACTTGCAGCAGGACCATGACCACCGATAACATCTGGAACTAAACCAGTTGCATTGGACATTGCAGTCATTTCTACCATTGTTTTTGTACCATCTTTAAATGCGCAAAGCATTCTAGGGCTCATTTTACGACGAGTAGCTTCTTCTAATACTGTATCTGGATTGCAATCATAATCAAGTTTGTTATTTTTACCTTTACCCATTACTTTTACATCCATACCCATAGCTTTAGCAAAAGAGTAAAGTTCCATTACAGCACCTGGTTCATCACCAGCAGAACCAGTATAAACTACACCATTTTTATCACCGAGTTTTTTCAAATAAGAACCAATTACAACATCTGTTTCTACGTCCATCATTACTACGTGTTTTCCATTATTCATGGAGTCAATAGCAATTTTTACACCAACTTCAGGCACACCTGTAACATCAATAGCACATTCTACTAAATTTGCTTGAGAAATGAGATCAGAATTATCTGTTGCTACAAATTTACCCATTTCCATATATTTATTTGCATCTTCTAAAGTTTTAGCGATAGCAATTTGTTCATCACTAATACCTGCATAATGGAAAGCATTGATTACATTTTCAATTTTAATATCAGATACGATTGATGGACTGATACCTTTCATGATAGCCATTTGAGTAACCATACCTCTACCCATTTGACCTGCACCTACGATACCAGTGCGAATAATTTTTCCTTCTTCTTCACGTTTTAAAAGTTTTTGATCCATATTAAGCATTGAAATTCACACTCCATAAAATATTTTGTTATATATTTATATTGGTAATTAATTATCAATATATTTCAATTTTAGCGCCTTTAACAATATCATCTTCTGTTAAAGCTTCATCACCTTTTAACATGATATGTCCTGGTAAATCTGGTACATCTCTACCTGCAAAATTAATAGTAGCATGACCTAATTCTTTAAAAGTTTTTTGAGCTTCATCACCAACAGCTGTTACTTCAAAAGCCTTTTCTGCAATAATGATAGTATCTCCAACTTCAATATCGCCTTTCATTTCACCAATAGAATGTAATATAGATATTTCAGCAAGTTCTGATGGAGCATTATCATTGAATAAAATTATATAATTCAACTCTTTTAAAAAAGCTTTTGCTTCGTCGCCCCAACCTGTTATTTCTGCGTAATATTTCATCTTTAAGTACCTCTTTTTCTCTTTTTACTTAAGCATATAAACCAATGCTGAATACATAAGCGATTAAAACAGCTACAGGTCCAGTGATAAGTCTGGAATATAAAACTGCTGGAACACCAAGTTCAATAGTTTCTGGTTCTGCTTCACCTAAACTTAAACCAACTGGTACAAAGTCAGCACCTACTTGAGCATTGATTGCAAATAATGCTGGAAGTGCATATTGTGGAGGGATATTTCCTAAACCAATCTGTACACCTAATAAACTACCAACAACTTGTGCAATTACAGCACCAGGTCCAAGTACTGGAGAGATAAATGGTAATGCACAAATAATAGAAATACCTATCATACCAGGTAATGTACTTGCAAGTGGAGAAATAGTATTTGCTATTACATCACCGATACCAGAAGCACTGATAATACCTAAAATCATACTTACGAAGGCCATGAATGGTAAGATATTTTTAATTACCATTTCAATAGTTTCACGACCAGCTTGATAGAATTTATTTACAATAGCACCTACACCAATACCCATACGAGTTATGATGTTTTTCTTTTTCCCTGCATTCATTTCAGCTAATTCAGCTCTAGCTTGAGCTTTAGTTTTTGGTGCTTTTTGACTATCACTACTTTCAGAAACTTTTTGTGTAATTACTGCATTTTCATCTGCATATTTTAAACAATTTTCTGTAACATCTGAAACATACAAATCTTCTGTTATAAATTTAGCAAGAGGGCCAGATTTTCCCACTGCAGTTAAGTTTACAGTAAAAATTTTCTTTTTAGGATATACACCACAACGAGCTGTACCACCACAGTCAACTACAGCAATCATTACTTCATCATCAGGAACACCAGTTGAAAAACCATCAACAGCTTCGCCACCTGTCATTTCAGCAATTTTAGTTGCTACTGGATGTATACCACCACCGGTAACGCTTATTACTTTATAACATTTTTCTGTAGGTTTAATAGTAAGTGGACCGCCCCAACCAGCACTACCTCTTGTAATTGTTATCGCTCTATACATATGGATTAACTCCTCTCTTATAACTTTAATTTCTAGATTTCATAATCGCAAATATTTTTTCTGTAACGACACCACGAATAAATATTACAATCACACCAACTATAAAATAACGTACAGCTAAATCACCAAGTGGCAATCCCAATGTAGTAATCCCTGTTGCTATTCCCATATATACAAATAATTCACCGCCATTTGCATGTGGGAATAATCCTGTTACTGGATGAAGAAAACTTACTGTTGAATCATAAAAACTTGGTTTATGTTTTTCTTCAACAAATCTACCAAATGTATAACACATAGGATTTGCTAAGAACAATACAGAGATAACTGGTAATAATGTATATCTAGTAAAAATGCTTTTAGTTAATACACCAGCCACATTGTAAACTTTTTCTTCACCAATCAATTTGATACAAGCGCTAACAGCTGTCATTAAAACCACTACAAGAGGTATAATATTCACTACCCAGCTCATAAACGTAGCTGCACCTGCTTTAAATAATTCAATAAAACCGTTTGCCAATCCCGCAATTAATTCCATAATTTTGTTCCCCCTAAAAAAATTTATGTATTTTCAATAGAGCTAAGTCGATTACATAAAGCTTCTACTGCTTGCAGATGACCTTTAATTTGTTTTTTCTCTTTTTTAGATAAAGCTTCATATTCTTCTTTTAATAAAAATATATCTTTACCTATAATATCTGGAATTTGTTTAAACTTTGTAAATACAGTTAAACCTTCCATTAACTCTCCATCAACAATTTTCCCTTGATTATCACAAGCAATAATTACAATATTATTTCTTATTCTTGAGCGTTTACTTCCTATACCAATATTGCCTTTTTTATGTAAACGACGCACAGCTTTTTTATATTGTTGCACTTGAACATATGTTCCTAATGCTTGAATCACCATAAATGCTAATAAACAAACAAATAACATTGTAAAGTCCATCATCATCATTCCTCGTAGTTTAATAATGCTTGAGCACATTCCAAATCAATTATTAAGATATTTACAAAGCCACCTTTTATAGCACCAACAACTGAATCTGCTTTTATTTTTCCTGTTGCCACGCCTATTCTACGTCTAATCTTTTTTAACTTTTCAATAGGCATACCTGATACCAATTTATTAAAAACATTAAACCTTTCTACATTTCCATCTTTATCAAAAAACTGCATTGCTATATCTCCGACTGCACCTTGTTTAACAAAAGTATCAAACATTTCTTCATTGATATAACCAGCCTTTAAGATAGTTGAATGAGCTCTATCTGGTATGCCTATCCCCATAATTACAGTAGAAATTTTATTAAAGCTCTTTAAAATTCCCTGCATTGATTCTTCTTGTAAAAAATCATTCAATAAATCTGGTTTGGAAAACACTAATGGAGCAAAAAATTGTAAACAATCTGCCTTAAATATATTAGCAAAGGCCATTGCTATATAATTAGAATGAATGTCATATCGGCTTTCACCAATACCACCCACAATGGGAACAAAAGTACATTTTAATTTTTCTATATTAGATAAATTTGCATGAGTCAAATTTCTAAGAGTCATACCCATGGTTACACCTATATATTCTCTGTCTTCTGCTATTCTAGTTAAAAATTTTGCCATCTCCTGTGCTAAATTTTCATTTATAATATTTGGTCCTATCTCTGTAGAATTAGCTGCTGCTATTACCACTTCTTCTAGGCCAAATTTCTTCTCTAACTCACGTTCCATATTGGCAAACATCAAATTATCTGGATTTTTTATCTCAATTTTGACAATTCCACTACGTCTACCACTTTTTATCATTCTAGCTACAGAAGGTCGAGAAATTTGCAAGGTTTCTGAAATTTCTTGTTGACTCATATTATCTTCATAATATAGACTACAACATTTGTAAATTAATCTAATATCATCAATTATCTTCTTCATAATAGCACCTATAAAATAAATAGAATATTTTGTATAAACTGATATTTCTTAATTTATTAACTGACTTTATAATACACTTAAATAATTATTTTTGCAATACTATTAGACTAGAACAAATGTAAAAGTAATTGATGATAGATTTAAATGTTCTGATTTAGAACATTTTATCATATTATTTTGCAGACATTCTTGCAAAAATCTTTTCTGTTACAAAACCTCTAATAAAAATAACTATTACACCCACGATAAAATATCTTACTGCCAAATCTCCAAGTGGCAAGCCTAATGTTGTAATACCTGATGCAATTCCCATATATACAAACAATTCTCCACCATTTGCATGTGGGAATAATCCTGTTACTGGATGAACAAAACTTACAGCTGCATCATAGAAAGCAGGTTTATATTTTTCTTCAACGAAGCGACCAAAAGTGTAACACATTGGATTAGCTAAAAATATAACTGCGAGTACTGGAACAATAGTATATCTTGTAATCGTATATTTTGTTGCCTTCTGTGCTACACTATATACTCGTTCCTCACCGATCAGTTTTATCAATGCACTTACTGCAGTCATCAATACTACTACAAGTGGAATAATACCCGTTACCCATCCCATAAAGGTTGTAGCACCTGCTTTAAATAACTCAATAAAACCGTTCGCTAAAAATGCTATAAAATCCATAAAAAACTCCCCCTCTACATAAATTTATATTTTTATTTTTTTATAACAAATAGTATAAGAAAAAATCTTATACTATTTGTTAAAATCCCTATTTCATCCTTTTTCTTTAACAGCTTTTTCTATTGCATCTAACATTTCTTTTACCATGGCTTCAGGGTCTTTTGCACAAACTATACCGCTTGTACAACCTGTTCCATCAGCTCCACTTATAATTGTTTCATAAACATCTTTTCCTGTGCTAATACCAGCTGCTTGCATAACTAATATATCAGCATCAATACTGCGAATAGCATTATTTGTAGCTTCAATATAAGATTTATCACTTACTGTACCTGTACCGATTAATTCAGTTGGTTCACATAATAAAATATCTGGTTTTAATGTTGCAATAGCTTGAGCTTCTTTTACCGAATCAGCACATACTACTGTATACATATCATTTTCTTTAGCTCTATTAATAACTTTTACCAATTCTTCTAATTTCAAAGAATGCTCTGCATGATTTAAAAATACAGCTTTTACGCCAGCTTCTGCCAAAGCTTCTGGTACAACATAACCCATACCTCTGCCAGCTTTTAAACTATCCATATGTTGTGCTGTAACTATCAAATTAGTTGTATTTTCAGCAATCATTCTCAAATCTACAAAAGGTGCTGTAAAAAATACATCAAAATCTTTTTCCTTAGCTATAGCATCTGCTGCCAATGCCAATTTTAAAAGCTTTTTCCCATATAAATATGATTTAGGATTTACCATAAAAAACGGTGTTTTTATTTTTCTCAAAATAATCTCCTCCATATTTTTAATTTGTATTAAATATTTTGTGTACTAAATACTTTATAATATCTGCGTAAAATATCTTTTATACCATCTTTTAATAATGTTTTAACAGCAAAATAGTCTTTAGCTTCATTTTCTTGTAAATTTTTATATGCATTTAAAATAAAATCCGTATAAATATTTATCTTCGCTATACCTTCTTTAGCACAACGAGATAAATTTTCATCACCTGATGAAGAACCTCCATGTAACACTAATGGAACATCTAAAGCTTCTGATAATTCTTTTAAACGTTCAAAATTAATTACAGGTGTTCCTTTATAACTTCCATGTGCTGTACCGATAGATACTGCCAAAGAATCTAAATTTGTTTCTTGTGTCAATTTTATTGCTTCTTCTACAGAAGTATATACTGACTTAGCTTCACTTAATGCATCTACACTTACACCTGTACCAACATGCCCAATTTCTGCTTCCACACAAACATCATGTGCATGTGCATGTGCATAATCTACTACCTCTTTTGTAATTCTAATATTTTCATCTAAAGTTTCATTTGAAGCATCAATCATTACAGATGTAAAACCTAAATCAATAGCTCTTTTTATAAAATCAAAATCTTCACCATGGTCTAAATGCAATACTACAGGAACTTTTGCTTTATTAGCATAATATTTTCCTATATTAGCTGCTTCTTCTAGACTTTGATATTTACTATGCACCTGAGCAAAAGATAAAATCAATGGTAAATTCATTTCTTCTGCTACTTCTATATGAGCTTTTGCTGAAATTTCATCTACAAAATTAGCAGAAGGTATAGCAAAATGTTTTTGCTTTGCAGTAAGTAATAATTCTTTTGAAGACACTAACATATAAAAACCTCCTATTATTCGCCCATAATAATAATTTTACATTTTCTTGTACGCGAACGAGTTCTATCAAAATCTACAAAATAAACGTATCCTGTTGTACCTACACCTAAAGCACCATTATCAACTTCAAAAGTTTCACTTGAACCAATTAAAGTAGCTTTTAAATGCGCTTCACAATTTAATAATGCTGTTCTATCACCATTAGGTAAATAATCTTCTGCATTTGGCCAAGAAGCAACTGCTTCATAATGTTTTTCACCTGGATAATTATATTGACCTTCAGCTATGTTATCAGGAATGAGTTTTTGCAAGATATTATTTAAATCAGCTTGTAAAAATTCATCGCCATTTTCTGTATAATCATGCACAAATTCTTCAAAAAATACAGCACATGTTGTATGTGGGGAAATAACTATACATATGCCATTTTTAATCTTACTGTTAAGTATTGCTGTTTTTACTTGTGGTGTAATATCAAAAAAAGTCGGTGTTTTTCCATGAGATGTCAATTGTATCGTCTCTTTGTAAACGGTCATAATATCCCCTCCAAAATATTAAAAATTTAAAATTAACTGAAATTTACTTCAATTAAATCTTATCATTTATATAACATTTAATCAATATTTATGCATTAGAACATTTGATAAAGATACTCATCTTGCTATTCCAATTTTTATATTTGTAAAAAATCTTCTATTTATACAACTAAAAAAGAAAAGCAAGATACAATAAAGTATCTTGCTTTTTATTAATCTTATTCAGTAACTGTAGTTTCTTCTTGTGCTTCATGTTCAGCAGCATCTAAATCCACTACATTGATATTTCTATATCTACTCATACCAGTACCAGCAGGAATTAATTTACCGATGATAACATTTTCCTTAAGACCGATAAGTGGATCAACCTTACCTTTGATAGCTGCATCAGTAAGAACACGAGTAGTTTCTTGGAATGATGCTGCAGATAAGAAGGAATCTGTTGCCAAGGAAGCTTTTGTAATACCTAAGAGGATTGGACGAGCAACGGCTGGAATACCGCCTTCTTCAATAGCTTTAGCATTTGCAGATTCAAAGCTATTGATATCAATATATTCACCAGGGAGGAAATCAGTATCACCAGAATCTTCAATTTTAACTTTATGAAGCATCTGACGAACCATAACTTCGATATGTTTATCGTTGATACCAACACCCTGAGATTTATATACTTTTTGTACTTCGTATACGAGGTAACGTTGAGTTTCACGTAAACCACAAATACGTAAGATATCATGTGGATTAATAGAACCTTCAGTGATTTTATCACCTGGTTTAATTCTTGCACCATTTTTAACAATGAGACGAGAACCATAAGGAATTAAATATTCTCTAGATTCGCCTTCATCTGGTGTAATAGTAACTATGCGCATTTCTTTATCTTCGGAAATGAGAACAGTACCTTCGATTTCAGCAATGATAGCATGATGTTTTGGTTTTCTTGCTTCGAACAATTCTTCAACACGTGGAAGACCCTGTGTGATATCTTCGTCACTGGCAACCCCACCAGAGTGGAATGTACGCATTGTAAGCTGTGTACCAGGTTCACCGATAGATTGAGCAGCGATGATACCAACTGCTTCACCAACTTCAACCTGATTAGCTGTAGCAAGGTCTTGACCATAACATTTAATACATACACCAAGCTGAGATTTACATGTGAGTACGCTACGAATAGAAACTTTTTCACGTACTTTACAAATTGCTTTAGCAAGAGCTGGTGTAACAGTTTCGTTAAGAGAAGCGATTTTTTCACCAGTAGCAGGATCAATGATATCTTCTGCTAATACACGTCCTACAATACGATCTTCAAGAGATTCGATAATACCGTTACCTTCTTTAATAGCTTCAACTTCGATACCACGAATGTTGTTATTGCGAACTTTAACTTCTTTCGCATCGCTATTTAATACAGCTTCGATATATTCTTCTGTAAGTGGTGTATTTGCAGGAATGATTTCTGCGCCTGTGCTATCATAAACAGCATCAGTTGTATTTTTACCAAGCATTTCATGCATCATAGCATGTTTAATGGATTTACGTACATTTTCTTCAGGAGCACCAAGAGCTATTGTTTCAGTGGACATGGAGTTGAGTCCTTCATAAATAGCGGAACCTTTGAGTACGATTTCGCTAACATTATGTTCACCAATAGTATTAAGAGCTTCTTCATCAAGTGTAGTATCTGCAGCATAAAGAACTTCGCCTGTTTTTGGACTAACGATATCATTTGCAAGCACACGGCCTTTTAAGCTATCGCCAAGTTCTTTGATTGCAGCGCTAGAAGATGCAGCGAGTTTTGCACGTTCACGTACGAGGTTAATACCTACAACGTCACAGTCATCTTCACGAACGATAACGTCTTGAGCAACGTCAACAAGACGACGAGTGAGGTAACCAGAGTCAGCTGTTCTAAGTGCTGTATCGGCAAGACCTTTACGAGCACCATGAGAAGAAATAAAGTAATCAGACACTGTTAAGCCTTCACGGAAGTTTGCTTTGATTGGTAAGTCGATGATTTTACCAGATGGATCAGCCATAAGACCACGCATACCAGCGAGCTGACGCATCTGCTGTCTGTTACCGCGGGCACCGGAGTCAGCCATCATGAAGATATTATTGAATGTATCCATGTTAGCCATCATCGCATCAGCAACGTCATCTGTAGCATCGCTCCAAAGTTTTACAACTTTCTTATAACGTTCGTCTTCAGTGATAAGACCACGATTATAGTCGCGTTCAACACGGTTAACAACTTTTTCTGTAGCTGCCAAAATTTCTTTCTTTTCTGGTGGAACAATGATATCAGAGATAGCAACTGTCATACCAGCAAGACAAGCATAATGGTAACCTAAGTTTTTAACATTATCAATTACTTCAGCAGTTTTAGAACCACCAAATGTTTCAAAGCATCTAGCAACTAATTTACCAAGTTCTTTTTTACCTGTTTTGTAACCGAGATACCATTGTCCAGAGTTACCACCATGAACAATAGCTTCTTTAGCATCACTAGCAAGTAAGTTTTTAATATAACCAGCATCAACAACTGTATCAGCTGGAACGATTTCTTTACCTTCGCTATTAACGATTGGTTCAGCCATCTTTTTACCTTTTAAGCCTTTAATTAAAGCTTCACGAGCTTCTGGTGTATCAGCTTCTAAGGAAACTTTTGTTACTTGATAGAAATCGCGAATTTCAGGAGGAAGAATTTCATTGAAAATCATACGACCAAGAGTTGTTTTTACAAGGCCATATCCTTCCATACGAACCTGAATTAATGCTTGTAATTGAAGATTTTTATGTTGATGAGCTAAAATAGCTTCATTTATACCAGTAAATACTTTTCCTTCTCCTTGTGCATTTGGACGAAGGATTGTTAAATAATAAGAACCAAGTACCATATCCTGAGATGGAGTGATAATTGGGCCACCATCTTTTGGTGCTAAGATGTGGTTAGCAGCAAGCATTAAAATACGAGCTTCTGCTTGAGCTTCTGCTGAAAGTGGAAGGTGAATAGCCATCTGGTCACCATCGAAGTCAGCGTTGTAAGCTGTACAAGCAAGTGGATGTAATTTAAGTGCACGACCTTCTGTGAGTACAGGTTCAAAAGCCTGAATACCAAGACGGTGAAGCGTAGGGGCACGGTTTAAAAGAACCGGATGTTCTTTTATAACTTCTTCTAATACATCCCAAACTTCTGGACGAATACGTTCAACCATGCGTTTTGCAGATTTAATATTGTGTGCAAGTCCAGAATTTACAAGTTTTTTCATTACAAATGGTTTGAATAATTCAAGAGCCATTTCTTTTGGTAAACCACATTGATGAAGTTTAAGTTCAGGACCTACAACGATAACGGAACGACCAGAGTAGTCAACACGTTTACCTAATAAGTTCTGACGGAAACGACCTTGTTTACCTTTGAGCATATCACTTAAAGATTTAAGTGGACGGTTACCAGGGCCTGTTACAGCACGACCACGGCGACCATTATCGATAAGTGCGTCAACTGCTTCTTGAAGCATACGTTTTTCATTGCGCACGATAATATCTGGTGCACCTAAGTCTAATAAACGTTTTAAACGATTATTACGGTTGATAACACGACGATATAAATCATTTAAGTCAGATGTAGCAAAACGACCACCATCTAATTGAACCATTGGTCGTAATTCTGGTGGAATAACTGGTACTACATCAAGAATCATCCAAGATGGTTTATTGCCAGATTTACGGAAAGCTTCTACTACTTCTAAGCGACGAATAGCACGAACTTTACGCTGACCGCTAGAAGTACGAAGTTCTTCACGTAATTCTTTATTCATTTTATCTAAATCTAATTCTTCTAAAAGCTGTTTTACCGCTTCAGCACCCATGCCTACTTTGAAGCTAGAGCCATATTTATCATAATACTCACGGTATTCATTTTCGGATAAAAGTTGCTTTTTAATAAGAGGTGTATCGCCTGGATCTAATACTATATAAGAAGCAAAGTATAATACTTTCTCTAAAGAACGAGGTGATACATCTAAGATAAGACCCATACGACTTGGAATGCCTTTAAAGTACCAAATGTGAGATACTGGTGCAGCGAGCTCTATATGACCCATACGTTCACGACGTACTTTTGCACGAGTTACTTCTACGCCACAACGGTCACAGACAATACCTTTATAACGAATGCGTTTGTATTTACCGCAATGACATTCCCAGTCACGTGTAGGACCAAAAATTCTTTCACAGAACAAACCATCACGTTCAGGTTTTAAAGTACGATAATTGATAGTTTCTGGTTTTTTTACTTCGCCATAAGACCATTCACGAATCTTTTCTGGAGAAGCTAGTCCTATGCGCATAGAATCAAAATTATTTACATCTAACAAGGGGCTGTCACTCCCTTTCTTTAAAATTCAGCCTTGCATCTGTTAAAAAACTTTTATTAAACAAATAAAAGTTACCTACATTACTATATCACTATTTCAATTTATTGATTAAGAGCATTTATAATTAATAAATGCTCTTAAATCGATTAAATTAAACCATTATATTATTCGTCAAAATTATCTGCACCAAGATCAGCAATGATATCATCTGTTGGTTCTTCAGTAGTATAATCATCTTCTACTACATTTTCTTCAGAAACATCTGTTGTTACTGCTTGACCATAAGATTCTTTTGTTGCTGTTGCATCCATATCGAGTTCTCTTGCAGTTTCATTGATATCATCTTCAATATCATTAATCATAATTTCCTGTGCATCTTCGGAAAGAACTTTGATATCAAGACCAATACTTTGTAACTCTTTAATGAGAACTTTGAAGGATTCTGGAACACCTGGTTCAGGAATGTTTTCACCTTTTACAATAGCTTCATATGTTTTAACACGTCCAACAACATCGTCAGATTTTACTGTTAAAATTTCTTGAAGTGTATAAGCTGCACCGTATGCTTCGAGAGCCCAAACTTCCATTTCCCCGAAACGCTGACCACCAAATTGTGCTTTACCACCAAGTGGCTGTTGAGTAACAAGAGAGTATGGACCAGTTGAACGAGCATGGATTTTATCATCAACAAGGTGATGAAGTTTAAGCATGTACACGCAACCTACTGTAACAGGATTTTCAAATGGTTCACCTGTACGACCATCATATAAAATAGTCTTACCATTATCAGAGAAACCAGAAGCTTTGAGTGTTTCAAATACTTCGTTACCTTTTGCACCATCGAATACTGGAGTTGCAATGTGAATACCAGCAACGTCTGGTTTTGGCATACCATTTTTATCAAAATCATAACCAATTGCACGTAAACGAGATTCTACTGTTGGATCTCCTGCTTTAATCTGCATACCAAGTTCACGAACAGCCATACCAAGATGTGTTTCAAGTACCTGTCCGATGTTCATACGTGAAGGCACGCCTAATGGGTTAAGCACGATATTTACTGGAGTACCATCTGGTAAGAATGGCATATCTTCTTCACGCATAACACGGGATACAACCCCTTTGTTACCATGACGACCAGCCATTTTATCGCCGACAGAGATTTTACGTTTTTGAGCAATATATACGCGTACTAACTGATTTACACCAGGTGGTAATTCATCATTATTAGCACGGTTGAAGATTTTAACATCAACAATTCGACCAGCTTCACCATGTGGAACACGAAGAGAAGTATCACGAACTTCACGAGCTTTTTCACCAAAGATAGCGCGTAATAATCTTTCTTCTGCTGTGAGTTCTGTTTCTCCTTTTGGAGTAACTTTACCAACTAAGATATCACCTGCACGAACTTCTGCACCGATACGGATAATACCATCAGCATCAAGGTCACGAAGAGCATCTTCTGCTACGTTTGGAATATCTTGTGTGATTTCTTCTGGTCCAAGTTTTGTATCACGAGCATCGCATTCATATTCTTCAATATGGATAGATGTGTAAATATCTTCTTTTACAAGTTTTTCACTTAATAAAATCGCATCTTCGTAGTTATAACCTTCCCAAGGCATATATGCTACGATAACGTTATAACCAAGAGCTAATTCACCATGGTCAGTTGCTGGACCATCAGCGATAGGTTCTTTTGCTTCTACATGATCACCTTTGTACACGATTGGCACTTGGTTCATACATGTACCTTGGTTGGAACGTAAATATTTTTGTAATTTATAATGGTCGATTTCACCAGTTTCGTCTGCACGAACTTCAATGAAATCTGCTGTTACTCTAACAACTTCACCTGCGCGTTTTGCAAGTACCATAACGCCAGAGTCGCAAGCTGCTTTATATTCCATACCAGTACCAACAAGTGGTGCCTGTGTTCTGAAAAGAGGTACAGCCTGACGTTGCATGTTCGCACCCATTAAGGCACGGTTAGCATCGTCGTTTTCTAAGAATGGAATCATTGCTGTCGCAATGGATACAATCTGTTTTGGTGATACGTCCATGTAATCTACACTATCTGCATCAACAAGCATTGTTTCTTCATGAACACGTGCTGTTACACGCTGAGCTTTGAACCAGTTATTTTCATCTAATGGTTCATTGGCTTGTGCAATTACTAAATCATCTTCTTCATCAGCTGTTAAGTAACGAACATCTGTTGTTACTTGTTTATTAACTTTATCGACTTTACGATAAGGTGTTTCCATAAAGCCAAATTCATTAATACGAGCATATGTTGCAAGGGAACCGATAAGACCGATGTTTGGACCTTCTGGAGTTTCGATAGGACACATACGACCATAGTGAGAGTTGTGTACGTCACGAACTTCGAACCCTGCACGTTCACGGCTAAGACCACCAGGACCAAGTGCAGATAAACGACGTTTATGTGTAAGTTCACTAAGTGGGTTGTTCTGGTCCATGAACTGAGACAACTGGCTAGAACCAAAGAATTCTTTGATTGCTGCCACAACAGGACGAATATTTACAAGAGCTTGTGGTGTAATTACATCATTATCTTGTGTATTCATACGTTCTCTGATTACACGTTCCATACGGGATAAACCGATACGGAATTGATTTTGTAACAATTCACCAACAGAACGGATACGACGATTTCCTAAATGGTCGATATCATCTTTATGTCCATGTCCATCCATTAAGTTTAATAAATAACTAATAGATGCAATAATATCGTTAATAGTAATTGTACGATGATTGTATGGTAAAGTACGAGAACAAATCATCTTAATTCTATTATTGTTTTTATCTTTAATATAAACAATTGCATGTTCATCTTCACCGAAGATATTATTTTCTTGTTCGATAGTAATATCTTCAACCATAGATGCTTCAATTGTAACATCAGCAGGAACTAAAACTTCACCAGTTTCTTTATCTACTAATGGCTCAGCTAATTGTTTGCCTAAAAGACGACGTTTCCAGCCTAATTTTTTAGTTAATTTATAACGACCTACAGTTGCTAAATCATAACGTTTAGGATCAAATAAAAGCTGTTCTAAAAGTTGTTTAGCATTATCTACAGTAGGTGGGTCACCTGGACGCTGTCTTTTGTAGATTTCTACTAATGCTTCTTCTTTTGTTACTGTATTATCACGGTCTATAGTGTTTCTAATGCGTTCATCATTATCAAATAAAGACATAATAGCATCATTTGTACCATAACCTAATGCACGGATTAATACTGTAGCTGGTAATTTACGATTGCGGTCAAGACGAACAGAAATTACATCATTTAAATCTGTTTCAAACTCTATCCATGCACCACGGTTTGGAATAACTGTGGCATTATATAATCTTTTACCAGTAGGATCAATATTTTCACCGTAATAAGCACCAGGAGAACGAACGAGCTGACTTACGATAACACGTTCCGCACCATTGATGATAAATGTACCTGTTTCTGTCATGAGTGGGAAATCACCCATGAAAACTTCCTGTTCCTTTACTTCGCCAGTATCATTATTAACCAGGCGTACATTGACACGTAAAGGAGCAGAATACGTAGCATCGCGTTCTTTACATTCATCAATATCATATTTAGGTTTTCCTAAAGAAAAACCTTCAAACGATAACACAAGATTTCCTGTAAATCCCTGAATTGGAGAGATATCATGGAAAATCTCCTGTAATCCTTCCTTCATAAACCAATCATAAGAATTTCTCTGGATATCCAGAAGATGAGGCATATCCATAACCTCTTTGATTTTGGCATAGCTATACCTGGTCCGTTTACCAACTGAGACAGGATTGAACATTAAAATCTTCACCCCTCAAACCGAATTGAAACTAAATATTAAACATATGAATAAAGTGTTTTCTTATCTTTTGTCTATACGCTTTGATATGTTTTCACTATCAATATACATTAAACGTTAAAAAGGCAAGGCACTTTTTATCTTTAAAGACCTTGCTTTGTAATTGACAAAGATATTCCTTTGTACACCTCATTCACTCCAAAATATATAAAGCTATAGAAAAATATTTTCTATAACGTAATCAAATATATTGACATTCTTCGCTCAACAATGATAACTACAGTACTTAAATACTTAACAGTTATAATTGCTAATAGAAGATTTTTAAGAAGTATATCCTCTTAAAGGAACTGCCAAAACTCCTTTGTAGCTTCTAAAATATGAAGTCCTACATTTTGTGTTTTTAAAGAACAACTAACTTTATAGGCTTGCTGTTTGCTTACCTAAAACTTAACATAAAGCTTTATTTTCTTTGAAATAAAATCAAAAGAACTCTCGCTTTTTATGTTAAAAATTTTGAACGTTACTCATCTCAAACTAATTTTTATTTAGTTTTTTTACGACAAATAATCGCACGTCCGGTAATAATAAATTATAGCATACTACCAGATGAGCGTCAATCAAATATTCTAGCTTAAAATGCGATTTAAACTAGAATATTTGATTTTAATTTTAAAGAATTTTAGATAAAAATAATTTTGTACGTTCTTGTTTAGGATTTTCAAAAATTTCTTTTGGTGTACCTTCTTCAATGATACGACCTTCATCTACGAATAATACACGATCCCCAACTTCACGAGCAAATCCCATTTCATGAGTAACTACAACCATTGTCATACCTTGATTAGCTAAGCTTTTCATAACATCTAATACTTCTGTTACCATTTCTGGGTCAAGAGCTGATGTTGGTTCGTCAAAGAGCATAACTTTTGGTTTCATTGCAAGAGCTCTAGCAATGGCCACACGTTGTTGTTGCCCACCAGATAACTGACTTGGATAAGAATTAGCTTTTTCTTTTAAACCAACTCTTTGTAATAAATCCATAGCTGTTGAGATTGCTTCATCACGTGAAATTTTCAACACTTTTGTTGGTGCAAGTACAATATTTTCTAATACTGTCATATGTGGAAATAAATTAAAACGTTGGAATACCATACCGATATTTTCACGAATTTTATTGATATCTGCATGTTTATCGAGTTTCATATTATCTACAGTGATATCTCCACTTGTAGGCTCTTCTAAATAATTCATGCAACGAAGTAGTGTAGATTTACCAGAACCACTTGGCCCAATTATAACTACCACTTCTTTTTCTTCAATGGAAACATCTACGCCTTTTAATACTTCTACATGACCAAAAGACTTATGCAGATTTTTAATTTCTATCATCAATTTGATACCTCCGCTCTAAATATGCTACAAAACGAGAAATAGATAATGTCATTATTAAATAAATTAAAGCAACACAAACCCAAATTTCTAAAGAAGCATATGTTCTAGCAATAACTAATTGACCACGACGAGTTAATTCTTCAAAGCCAATAACAGACACTAATGATGAATCTTTCAATAAAGCGATAAATTCATTTCCTAGTGGTGGTATTACACGTTTAAAAGCCTGAGGAATAATTATATATCTCATTGTCTGGAACCAAGATAAACCTAAAGAGCGACCTGCTTCCATTTGACCATTATCTATAGATTGTATACCTGCTCTAAAAATTTCCGCTACATATGCACCACTATTGATACTACAAGCAGCAATAGCTGCTACAAATGGGTTCATTTTTATACCTGTTAATACAGGTAGTGCAAAATATATCAAGAAAATCTGTACTAATAAAGGTGTTCCACGTAAAAAGTCAACATAGATAGCTGCTAACCATTTAATTATTCTAATTTTACTAATGCGAGCAACACCAACAAATAAACCAATAATAATACCGATTGCAACACTTAGTGCTGTAATTTGAATTGTGAAAATAGCACCTTCAATAAGTAATGGAAAAGCATTGATAATAATATCAAATCTAAAATCCAAAAATAAAACCTCCTCACTTTCTTCTATTATAGAAAAAGGACACTGACCATCAGACAGTGTCCTTCTAGGTTACTATGTTAAATACAAAATCTATTATTTAGCAGGTTTTGTACCAAACCATTTTTCATAGATTTTGTCATATTCACCATTTTCTTTAAGTGTTTTTAAAGCTGCATCTACTTTTTGTTTTAATTCTGTATTACCTTTTTTCATTGCAAAACCATATTCTTCAGATGTAAGTTTATCATCTAAACGTTTTACATCAGTAGCTTTAGTTTTTACAATATAATAATCATTTACAGGAAGGTCATTAATAACTGCATCAACGTTACCTGCTTTTAATTCCATAAATGTATCAGCAGAACTATTTAAAGCTTTTACTTCAGCACCTTCGATTTTCTGTGCTTCTTCCATGCTAGTTGTACCGATCTGTACAGCTATTTTTTTGCCTTTTAAATCAGCAAAACCATTAATATCAGTGTTATCTTTAGGAACAACGATAGTAAGACCAGAAGTATAGTAAGGATCAGAGAATTCTACCTGATTTTTACGTTCTTCATTAATAGTCATACCAGAAGCAATTATATCAATATTGCCAGATTCCATAGCAGGAATTAAGCCATCGAAGTTAACATTTTGAATTTCAGCTGTATAACCCATTTCTTTAGCTACAGCTCTGATTAAATCCATATCAAAACCTTGATATTCTGTGCTACCATTTTCGTCTTGGAATTCAAATGGAGCAAAGTCAGCATTAGTACCTACACGTAATACTTTTTCTCCGCTAGAAGCTGCTTTGTCAGAACTATCTTGTCCACAGCCAGCGAAAAGTGCACTTACAGCAAACATACAAAGAGCACATAAAGTTAATAGTTTCTTACTCATTATGTAACTTCCCTTCTTAAAATTTGTTTATAAAATTATAATTACATCTAACCTTAAAAAAGGCTCGGAAATATCCAAGCCTCCTTGCCGATTAAACTAAATTATTTATTGCGTCTAGCGTTGAAGCAATCACGACAATAAACTGGACGGTCTCCTTTTGGTTCAAAAGGAACCTGTGTTTCTTTTCCGCATTCTGCACATTCTACAGTATACATCTGACGCTGTTCTTTTCCGCCTTCACGTTCGCGACGTCTTTTATCACGGCATTCATGGCAACGTGCTGGTTCATTTTCAAAGCCTTTTTCTGCATAAAAAGCTTGTTCTCCTGCACTGAAAACAAATTCCTTACCACAATCTTTACATACTAGTGTTTTGTCTTGAAAATCCATTTGTAAAACTCCTTAAAAAGTTCAATTAAGCCCAAGCCGTTTCATCCCATAAATGCATGATTTTCCACGTCATTTTTCATGTCAGAACAAAAAAGCTGTTTGCTTCTTTTAGTATAAAGTTTTATTCAACAAAAATCAAGCAAAAATTAACTATATATTGTAAAATTATAAAAAATTTTCTCCCTTTATTCGTATATTTATACACAATATTTATAAATATTTATTTTTATATAAATTGAAATGATAATTTATATTTGATATACTAACTTAGTTAGCATAATGTATAAATAAATTAGTAGGAGTTTTTTATTTTGGAAAATAAAATTGATGATACAAATAAACACGATACAACTAGTGATAACGATAAAAATGATATTGATACATTAAATACTCCAGATTGGCTCAGCAGGGAATGGCGAGAAAAAAATGATCCACCCCCTCCTCCACCGCCAAAAAAAATATATAAAAAGAAGAAAAACTATAACCGTCTTATTGCTCTAATTATTATTCTATTATTAGTATTAGTTGGATTTGTCTTTGCTAACTCTGATTCTTCCTCTGATAATCCTCCAACTATAACTACAGAACAAACAAATGTTCTTAATATCATGATAATGGGTGTAGATAGACGCGCTGATGATGTCGGTCGCAGTGATACATTAATGGTTTTAACATATAATCCAAATGAACAAAAAGCTTCTTTATTGTCTTTGCCACGTGATACTAGAGTACATATCGAAAAAAATGACTATGACAAAATAAATCACGCTTACGCTTATGGTGGTCATGAGCTTACGCAAAAAGTAGTGGAATCATTTTTAAATGTACCGATTAATTACTATGTTCTTATAGATATCCAAGCTTTTGAAAAAATCATCGACGCTGTTGGTGGTGTTGATATTGATGTAGAAAAACGCATGTATTATGAAGACCCTTGGGACGACAATGGTGGTCTCGTCATCGACCTTCAACCAGGACTTCAGCATTTAAATGGTAAAACAGCTATTCAATATGTTCGCTATCGCGATGGTGAGGGCGATATCGGCCGTATAAATCGTCAGCAAAAATTCATGAAAGCTTTCCTTGCACAAGCAATATCACCATCAATCCTACCAAAACTACCAGATATTTTAAGCAATATTTCCTCAGCTATTCAAACTAATATGCCATTGAGTGAAATGATTGCCTTAGTATCCAATTTACCTACAATCCAACAAAATGGCTTATCTTCTAGTATGGTTCCTGGACAACCTGCTTATATCGAAGATATCAGCTATTGGATACCAGATATTGCCAAAACACGAAATTTAATAGCGCAAAATATGGGAATTACCTTAAATGAAACTGCTCAAAAAGATACTGAATCTACAATAAAAGCATATGAAAAATCTTTGCCTAAAGGTTTAAAAATGGGCGATATAACAATAGAAACGCCTTCAAGCGAAGAAAAATCTTCAACTCAAAAAGATAACACAACTCCTGCTAAAGAAAAAGTTGAACCTGTAAAAAATGAAGATATAACCGTTTTAGTCATCAACTCTAGCGGTATCAATGGAGCTGGTGCAGAAGTTGCAGATATCTTAAAACGCAAAGGTTTTAAAATTTCTAGTGTTGAAACAGGAAATACATCTTCTCGTGAACATACAACTATTACAGCAAATGAGCATGAAACAGATTGTTTCTATGGTATGCCATTTACTTGTACTATTATGTCAGGAGGAAGCTCTGGTCAGGCAACAGTCAATATTGGCTTAGATTATCAAAAACAAAATTAAATTATTTTAGATTAAATCTTGCTATATCTTCATGGAGTAGCAAGATTTAATTATATAGGTCTATAAATTTAAAATTTAAAGGCTCTGTCACAACAAATGGTTGATTTTGACGAGAAATAGCGTATAATAATAG
>ERZ791842.288-NODE-288-length-55260-cov-2.91347_pt1 | contig 55260 bp, 50 predicted proteins | sample MGYA00509944_ERZ791842 | MGnify/ENA primary metagenome ERZ791842 (study PRJEB30046, sample SAMN00715263) | human gut metagenome | study: EMG produced TPA metagenomics assembly of the A metagenome-wide association study of gut microbiota in type 2...
GGCTCTTTTTTTATACCCAAATTTAGGTCGTAAAAGGCTAATAACATTATACGAAAAAAAATATATGCTAAACCAATAACATATTCACCATATAAACAAAGCGAGGTGATAAAAAACAATTTTTAGTAAAAATTAAAATGAGGTGATAGTTGTAATTTAATTGCGGAAACTGACAACAAGATTTAGATTCAAGGAGGAAAGTATGAATAAAAAATTAAAAAAACTTGTTTCAGGAACATCGGTAACTTTATGTGCATTGATTGCATTTTCATTGCCAACACAAGTGTTTGCACAAAATCTGCCGATAAATACAGAAGTTAAAACTCAAACTCCGAATGAAGAACAATCTTCTGATGAATACAAAACTGGAAACATTCTTTCAGAAATCAAAGACGAGAGAGATGAATATTCAAAGCAGTTCCGTTTGGATGACGGCACTACAATGGCTGTAAGTTATAAGGAGCCTATCCATTACAAAAATGCGGCAGGAGAATGGGTTGATTATGATAACAGCTTGAAAAATGAAACCGTAAATTCAGCATCCCCTGATGAAGTTACAGAGGAATATACTAATAAAAAGAGCGATTTTAAGGTTAATTATTCTAAAAAATCCAAAGAGAACTCTATGGTTAAAATCAAGGACGATAACCAAAAAATCAGTTGGGGATATAAGGATACAAACAAAGTAAAGTCAACTATAGTAAACAATGATGAAGAGCTGACAGGTAATGACAAATTTACAACATTAAAAAACCTTACATCTGAAATTACATACGAAAACATTTATGATGATGTAGATGTTCAGTATTTTACAACCACAACAGGTGTAAAAGAAAATATTATATTAAAGAATAAGAATGCAAGGAGCGATTTTTATATTCAGTATAAATTTAATAATCTTACTGCAAAATCTGTAGATGACAAAACAGTGGAATTATTAAATTCTAAAGGTGAAGCTGTGTATAAAATTGAAGCCCCTTTTATGTTTGATAATGACGGCAACAAAAGCACGGATTTAACATTATCAATAACAGAACAGAAGAAAAATAAGCTTACGCTCAAAGTTTCTGCAGATAAAAAGTTCCTTTCGGATTGTAGTTATCCTGTAACTATTGACCCGCAGTTTACAACAAGTCAAAACTGGCAGAAATCTCAGTGTACATATGTCGATTCATCAAAGCCGTCCACTTGTTTCGGCTATGGCAGTTCAGATGGTTATATTGGTTCTGTCTATGTTGGATCATTTAGCAGTGGAATATATCGTACATATTTCAAGATGAATTCTTTACCGACACTTAACAAAGGTGATATGGTAGTTCAGGCTCATATGAATCTTCATTTGGAAAATAACGACTTTAATCGCAATATGAATATCGGTGCGTATTCACCAAACGGTTCTTGGACACAGGATACATTGACATGGAAAAATCAGCCGTCATATAATTCAAATGTTATAGATTACGAAACCTTGACTAAAGATGAATCAGAGGCTTGGCATAGTTGGGATGTAACTTCTTGTGTTAAGCGTTGGTATAACGGCGAAGCAAATAATGGTATCATGCTAAAGGCACTCACTACAGATGACGAAAATCAATGTGCAGCTTTTTATTCATCAAACTATCCTACATCATCAACTCCTCGTCCGTTATTTACTATTGTTTACAGAAACAACAAAGGTCTTGAAGATTATTGGACATATTCAAGTTTTTCTGTTGGTTCAGCCGGAACAGCATATGTAAACGATTATTCAGGTAATTTGACATTTGTAACTTCTGATGCATCAACAGCAAGCGGATATGCTCCTGCGTCGGTACAGCAGGTGTGTCGATTATCATGACAGAAGAATGGGAAACTCGTGCATATCTCGCAAAACTCTATAATTGTTGTGGTCAAGCTTTTTTGTAACACTCTGACCTAATTTTTTTGCTACAGGGTTTATACTCCGTAGCGTGCCTCAAAAGGCGTTTTATAGTTGTTATAAGAATGCGGGCGTTCGTGATTGTAATGAACATACGCAAATTCTTCAATGGATGCATATAATTCTTTTTCAGAATGATAGTAATGATGATTAATCAGTTCATTCTTGAGAGTATTGTAATAACGTTCCATAGGAGCATTATCATACGGATATCCAGCCATACTCATGCTTTGCGTTTCCTTGTAATTGAAAATAATTGAAGCTCTGTATTCATGTACTTATGGACAGTTACACAACTGATGCTGTATCCCTTGCGAAGAAGATAAGCGTGCACGGTTCTGTACCCATCTACTCCACCATGAGAGTGATAGATTTCTCGAATAGAGCTTTTGGTCTCGTCTTTTCGGCTATGATAATCAGCCTTTCGATTTTTAAGATAATTATAATAAGCATTTGGTAGGATGTTCAGTCTTTTCAATAACCAACGGACACCGTATTTGTGCCCATACTGCTGAATAAATCGATAAGCCACTAATCGATTTCCTTCGCAAAGAATGCCGCCGCTTTTTTTAGGAAGTCATTTTCCTTTTGGAGTTCTGCAAGCTGTCTTTTCAGTTTAAGATTCTCCTTCATGAAATCATAATCTGCTTTGGCTTCTTCATTTGTTTGGCATTCTTCACGGAACTGTTTTACCCAAATAGATATACTTGCCTTGGATACGCCATATTCGGCAGCAAGGCCTCTGAGGGTTCGTCCCTCTTCAAGATTAAGACGTACAATCTTCTTTTTGAATTCTGGTTCATATTGTTTACTCATTTGTAACATACCTCGTTTCCTCCTAAGATTATATCTTATTAGGTCGAGGTGTTACAACTATAGTTTAGCACAACAGCTTTTCCAAATGAAAACGCACTACTCAAATTGCTCTATTTACGCATAACCGAGCTTTACAAAAAGTGGAATGGCAGTAAGGTTCAAAATTGGGCAATGGTCAGAAATCAACTGTCTACAAATGAAAAAATCAGTGCCCGTATCGAAAAATACGAGCACTTGATTTGAAGCATTAATATAATTTTTTGTGATTTTTAAAAAACTTACACACTTTTCTTGACAAAGCCTATTCATATATTGAAATCTTTACATATTTTTGATGATTTTCCTTGACCTTGTAATGAATTGCATCCATAAACACAAACGGATATACTGATTCAAGAGGTCGGTTTTGCTAAGCAGTCACATCGGGCATAATCTTCTCGCTGATTTCGCTGACAAGCTCGGGAGAAATTTCTACATCATACAGATTTTTGATTCGTTCGGAAATATCACGCTGGCTCATTCCGCAGGCATAGAGCGAGAGAATTTTCTCCTCCATACCGTCTGCATTGCGGTTGTATTTGCTGATTATTTTGGGTTCGTATTCGCCGTTTCTGTCCCTCGGAACTTTGATTTCAAGCTCGCCCATCTGCGTTTTCTTTAAATGCATAGCTTGTGTACTGACAGCCTCTGTCGCTGTAGAATATTGCTCCGCTTATATCTCCGTATTTAGACTTTAATTGCTTCAAGGTATCTATACAAAGCTCTTTTTTCATATTATCTCTCATTTCAAGTGCAAGAATTTCTCCGTTAAAGCAGTCGAGGATTGCTGAAACATACAGCTTTCCGTCTGAACACGTTACTTCCGTTATGTCTGTCAGCAACTTTGAGAGCGGCTTATCGGCAGAAAAATCACGTTTTATCAGATTTTCTCTGTCTTGCGTTTCTGTGTCTGCCTTTGTTATTCCGTGAGATTTTCTGCACCTGTGAATAAGTCCGCCGGCTTTCATTGCACGATAAATTTTGCTTTTGCTTGCTTTTATTCCCTTGAGTCCAAGTGCGGTCTTTACACGCTCTACGCCGTAATTATCGTTATCGGGATGTTCTGCGAATATCTTATTTATTTCGACCAGAAGCAGTTGCCACGATCTTGGCTTACTGCCATTTTTCAACCATCTGTAATAGCCTGATTCACTGACCTTTAGCACCTTACACATCGCATTTACAGGATATTTTTTCTTGTTATTCCGAATAAATGGATATAGCTGATTGGCTTTTACTTCTTCCGGTCTTTTGCGAAAAAACCAAGTGCGTCCTTTAATATGTCATTTGCTCTTTTCAGTTCTGCATTTTCTTTTTCCAGTTCAAGATTTCTTCTGCGTACTTCTTCGTCACTCATTTCTGATTTTACTTTGTTAGCCTTTGCTTTGCGATTCTTTCTCCAATCGGCTAGTGTGTAATACTGTATTCCAAGCTGTTGTGCAGCCTTTTTCACACCTATTTCATCTGATAGCTTCAGCGCTTCTATTTTAAATTCTTTACTGTAATTCATTTCTTTTTTTCCTTTCATTTTTTATTCTATTCTATCAGATTTTTGGGCTTTTTCCACTGCACTTTTATTATATCAGTCCAGGTATGAATAAGTGCCATATATAGACCCTAAAGTAGTGCTTGAAGCAAAGAAAATGGACTTGCTAACCTATCTTAAAAACTTTGAGCCACACGAACACACGATAGCTTGAAAATTTCAAACGGAAAATGGATGTGGTTTTCTCGTGGGATTGGAGGTACAACAGCTCTCAATTATCTAATTGAGGTTAAAGGTTATAGCTTTATTGAAGTGGTGGAAACAATCACAGGTAAACAGGTTGTAGTTGCTCCAAAACCTATCAAACAGGATAATAAATATTATGATAGACTACTTCTACTATAGTGGTTCAGTTCACTATAAAATGATTAGATTTTTTGTCTTGACAACTGAACCACTATATTCTATAATGGAGATGAAGTGAGTCCGGTGTTTTAATATTTCAAATCTTGAAAACTTTTAATTTTTTATTAACAGGAGATAAAAGATGAAGAAACTAAAAAAGATGATTGTGTTGGGTATGGTCGTTCTTTCTTTGATGTCTGCTCTTACTTTTTCAGTATTCTCTGCCGGTAATGTTTCAGATACAATTATCAACATTAGTGCGAGAAGTAACAACGGAGGTACTCCGTGCAGATCTATTTGGCGTGAGAAGAAAGATTATACATCTGTTTGGTGCGAAAACAAGAGCACATCAGGAGGTTCTCTGAGTGCTTGGGTTCAGCGTACAAATAATAAGAATACTTCCTCCGTAAAAACTGTAGACAGATATTACGGTTCATGGAGCTATAATGGGGCAACTAAGAATATGAAAAATTTACCAAAGGGTACATATTATTATTTGCCTAACTATGTTAAAGAAGACGGCTATAAATATGCTACTTTGGGCTACATTATGAATAAGGAAGCTGTGAGTTACCACATAGCATGGAGTCCTGACAGCATATAAAATATTTGTGGCTTTGTAAGTTATGCTCTGTGCCTTTTAATGAAGTTTTGACTTTATATATGCGCGCAGAGCATGACTTTTAGACTGCGGTAGGGAGTTGCTTATAGAGGTGTTTATATATTGAATAAAAAAATAACAACCGTAATTATTTTGATTATCATCTGTGCTTCATCTATAATAGTTTCCATCTTATACTTGATAAAAAATGATATTATTGACATCAACGATATATACACTAATGCTGATGCAAAAAACACACAGGTCGCAAATGAAAGTTCTATTTCTTCCACAGAAAATTCAGCAGTTGAATCGAAAAGTTGTGTTCTGCTTGAGGAAGGTGCTGAATACGATACTATGTACGACGATAGAACAAGCATTTATGTTAAATTAAATAATATCAGCATTTCAAAAAATAAGGCTGAACTTCCCGAATTTGACACATTTGAGGACTGGGATGAAATTAAAGATAGCCAAGGAAATATTACAAATGAATATTCATATGTAGTGCTTAACATTACAATGATGAATAAAGGAAATGAAAATGTGGAGGTATCATTGAACAGCTTACTTTTGCATTTTGGTACAGACGGTGGATATAACGAAGCACGAAGTTTTAATTCAAGTGAGAAAAAGACTTCAAAAAATTATTTTGTAGAAAAACTTGAACCCGGTAAAAAATTGAATGTTAATGTAGCATATGTTGCTGAGGACAAACAACTTAATGAGTACAAAGACCAACTTTATTTGATGACAGTGCTCTCAGGCAATCCTTTAGGAGAAGGAACTATGCAAGTCATCAAATCCGAAAAATAATAAATGGAGAATGATAAAATGCAAAGAATGATTAAATTCGAACTGAAAAGAAGTTTTAAAAACAGGCTGTTTTTAATTTCTTTGCTAATTTCATTAGCATTGGTAACATGGTATTCGATTGAAAGAATACCATACTGTGTGCAGTTGAATTCTGAATTTTTAAATGATGAAAATTTAATGGGATTTTTTGAAATTTCATATACAAACTGGATTGGCAGTCATAATATCTATCTTCAGCAAAACATTTTTTATATGGCTATTCCAATTCTCGCCACTTTGCCATTTGGTAGTTCCTTTTATGATGATATAAACAGGGGATATGCAAGGAATGTGTGCGTTCGTGCCAAGAAAAAATATTATCTTGTGGCAAAATACATAGCTGTTTTCGTAAGTGGTGGTTGCGTGGTTGCTATTCCAATGGTTCTTAGTTTTCTCATTTCTTCAATATTTTTACCGACAATGCTTCCTGAAGCATCTTATACATTTACTAACATATATCCTGCGTATAAGTGGGCTGATTTATTTTATGTGCAACCGTTATTATATACATCGATATATATTTTTATCACATTTTTGTTTTCGGGAGTAACAGCAAGTTTGTCATTGTTTATTACATTCTTTTTAAACAGAAAATTTGTGACTTTTGTTTTTCCTTTTTTCATTTACATTTTTTCATCATTTTGTCTTGAAATGTTGGGATTTGATGCCTACAGTATCAGAAATCTTGTCACGACTACAAGTGAAAGTGGGACTACCTTTTCTGTAACAATTTTATTTTTGATTTTCTTTTGCCTTTCATTTTTTCCGTATTATTTTATTGGAGCGAAAAAAGATGTTTTTTAAAGCGTGTAGAAAAACTTTTGTTGCAATGACATATTTTAAATATTTGGTTGTTTTCTGTTTACTCTGCAGTTTTGTATTGTTTTACTTTTTTGCTTTTTTAAAAAAAAATATGATGGATATAACAGACAACATATGTATGGCAGATTTTGTGGAAGCCGCCGGGGGTCACACGACAACTATCTTTTTTGTACCAACCGCCGCATTACTTTCAACGATATTTTCCGAAAAAAACAGTAACTTTACAAATGCCTATATTCGCTTTAGATTTAGAAATACATTGGTTGTCAGAAATAGTTTGAAAGTTCTTGCATTTTATTCCTCGTCGCAGTTCTTGGTATGTCGAGATTTTTTTCACGAACAGTAATTAATTGGAATTCATATGAAAGCTATTATTATCTGTGTGAAGGATGCATAAGCAATGTAGGCTTTGCAAAAGTAGTGATGAAAACTTTTGTATGTCTTTTAATTCCTACAATATTTTTTTCTGAATTAATATGTGCTTTTGGCTGTATAATAAACAAAGTATTTCCGTTCTTAGTGACGGTCACAACATGTATTGCAGTTTCATTTGATGGTGATTGGAATATTGACTTTTGGCTCTTGATTTTTGGGACAATTATAGTATTCGTACTAAATTTATTGTTCATGAAAAGAAAGGATTTTTTAAATTGAAAGTTCGTCTTTTTTTTCGTTTGCTTTCGCATGATATAACAGAGGGAATCATACATAATCGTAAATTTTTTATTTTTGCTGCGTTGCTGTTCATATTTATTGATTTCGTGTATTGGCATAATATTAGCTTATATTTTAGTGATTATAATTCGGTTGTAGACTGCGGTGTTCTGGATTTTTTTATGAATGTTTTTGCCGGATGTGACCCTTTTGATCCGGAGGCAAATAAGGGTGTAGATATTCCCATAACGTGGTTTTCTTTTAATGTACTTCCTTATTTGTTTGTGGGATTATACATTACAAACGATTTGCAGACAAGTGCCGATACCTTTATTTTGCGGGTAAAATCCCGATATTTATGGTGGTTGAGTAAAATAGTTTGGTGTGTTGTTTCTTCAACTTTGTACTATTTACTGTTTTTTGTAATTTCGACAGCTTTTACATTGTTTTCCGGTAATTTTTCATTAACTCAAAACAGTTTAATAACTGAAGAATTTTTGGAGCTAAGCACTTATGGAAAAAGTATGACAGAAATTTTCATTTCCTCAGTACTGTTACCTTGGATGATTACAACTTGTCACATGACATTTGATGCAATTATCAGTATTACATTTGGACCTGTTGTCGCGTTTTTGATGATAGTCTGCCTTATGACCACATCTGTGTTTTATTGCAGCGAATTTTTGCCGTTTAACTTTTCAATGTTGATAAGAACTGATTTTTGCGCCATAAATAATATATCAATATATACAGAACTGGGGGTTGCCTTTTTAATAATCGTTATATGTTTATTTTTAGGCTTGCCAATTATCAAAAGAAAAAACATTATTTAAAGTAGGAGAGATTTATGAATATAGAAATTTGTAATTATACAAAAAAGTTATCAAAAAATCTTGTACTGGAAAATATAAATTTATCACTTTCCGGAGGAAAAATTTACGGTTTTGTAGGTAAGAACGGTTCGGGGAAAACTATGCTTATGCGTGCAATTTGCGGACTGATTTTACCTACCAGTGGTTTTGTAAAAATAAATAACAAAATCATAGGAAAAGACATATCGTTTCCTGATAGTGTTGGGGCTTTAATTGAAAATCCGGGGTTCATTTCTGAGTACTCCGGTTTTCAAAATTTGAAGATTCTCGCTCAAATACAAAAGAAAATAGACGATAAAAAAATAGTGGATACTATGAGAATGGTAGGGCTTGACCCAAACGAAAAGAAGAGTTTCCGAAAATATTCACTTGGTATGAAACAAAAACTTGGAATAGCAGCAGCGATGATGGAAGAACCTCAAATACTTGTTTTAGATGAACCTTTTAATGCGTTGGATGAAGCTTCATGTGAAAATGTCAAAAAAATGATTTTGTCCGCAAAAGTTCCCGATAGAGTTGTGTTGCTGTCATGTCATGACAAAAATCAGATTAACGCTCTTTGCGACGAAACTATAGAATTAGCGCAGGGTAAAATCATCAGGAGAGATAGTCTTTATGAGAAAGAAAAATAATTTAAAAGTTATTGTAACGCTCCTTATTGTAACAGTATTATGTATATGTGGTGTCATTAGGTTTTTTAGTATCAATTCAAAATATCCGCAAAACGAAAAAGTTGTATATAAAATGGGCGATTCATTTGTTTGTCAAAATGCAAAATTCACTATAACAGATACATACATGCTTAAGCGTATGGACATTATGAATGATGATGATTTATCAGAATATTTGGAAGAAAATTCTGACTATTTGAAAAGTGAAGATTTGAATCTTGGCTTAATAAAAATTATAATTTCCAATACAACAGATGATGAAATAACTGTTGATTTAACAGCTTTTCATATTGAATCAGGTGCTTTTTCATTACAATTTTATTACCCGCTCGTTATGTATTACAATGATTGTGGAATGTATATTAAACTTTCAAAAGGTGAACAAAAAACGTTTATTGCACCCGTTCCTATCTCTTCTGAACAATTTCTCAATTATGATTCCACCGATATTAGAAACAGAACGTATTATTTGGTATCATCTTTATATCCTCAAAAAATAATGTCAGAAGTCAAATTTAATTAAATTCAAGATATTTAAATTGGTCAAATAAATAACAATGTTGGTTTAGCATAATTAGTGCTGAATTACTTGGACATTGAAAAGTTGCCTCGTTGTATAATCATGACGAAAATCTGATTAACGCAAAACTGCAATACAGCAAGGTGTCGTAATCCGTTTCTTGTTCAAGCTTGAAAAAATATTTAAATTTCCTTTTAACGGTAAACTATTGTTTTTTCTCTTGTGTTCGTGCCGCATTGTATTTCTCGTCTGAGTTTGGTTGCAACGGCGGCGGGCATATTCACGGGCAGCTTGCACATTGATTTCATCATTCAGTTTGCCGTCAATCTCACTGTGCGGAGATATTAAAAACGGAAGTGGATTTCTTTTCATTTTGAAGTCCCTTCCGTTCATTTTTCTTTTCGTTTATCTGCTTTACGGCGGCTTTATACCGCGCCAAAGTTTCCTTTACAGACTTTGAATAATCCGTTATGCTCCACTTGCCGGTTTGAGTGTGTCGAATATGATAGTTGATGATTATCAGCCTTTCACGCAGGGTTGGTGGTGATCTGTTGACTGAGCCTGCACAATCTTAGCAAAGCATTGCTGTGCTTGGATTCAAATACCTTGTCACAGCCCTTGCAGCTAAGTGAAAACGGCTCCCCCACCTTGTGTTTTCTCGCCTTTATCAACTGATAGCATTCCCTGCTTTTTAGACGGGCTGTTTCAGCTGCTTCTGCCGCTTAATTTCTTCCTCGCTCAGCTGAGGTTGAGGAATTTCAAACTTGCCGATGAAATTGAGATAGATTTCAACCTCCTGCATACGTTCTCCGTCAATATAATACGGAGCGTGAACTAAAATTTTGTCGATAAACTCATTTATCATCGGCGTAGTAAGCTCGGAAAAATCGGTGGTTATACATCTTTGCACCGCAATCGGCACAATAAACAAGACCCGTCAGCGGATTCGCCACTCCGGTGGTGTCAACACGTCTCGGCGTTTTTGTCAGTTTCTGAGCAAGCTCCCAAGTTTCTCGGTCAATGATTGCTTCGTGCGTGTCATTGAATATCAGCCAGTTCTCCTGCGGATTTTTCACTGAGCTTTTGTCCTTATATGATTCCTTGTGCGTACGGAAATTTACGGTGTCTCCGCAGTATTCCTGTTTTGCAAGAATACTGCGGACAACATATCCGCTCCAACTGAACGGGTGGGTAAACTCCTTTTTGTTTTTCCTTATTCCAATTCCTTTTTTGTAAAGTAAACAGCCGGGGTTTCAACCTTGTCATCAAACAGCGTGCGGGCTATGTCATAAGGTCCGCAGCCTTCTATTGTGAAATGGAAAATTCTGCGGACGACTGTAGCCGCTTCCTCATCAATCAGCCAATGATTTTTGTTGTTCGGGTCTTTCTTGTAACCGTAAATAGCCGAGTTGGTTGTCGGCTTTCCCAATTCGTGCAGATAGTTTGCAATATCAAAAGCATACTATGCCCGAGCGTAAGTGTAGCAACTGGTTTGACGGTTATGTTACAAAAACAAATCCACGTCTAAAAGGTAACACAAGATAACAAAAAACTGTACAGCCGAATATGGTTGTACAGTTTTTAGTTTTATATGTTATTTTATAGGAATGTAACATTGTACAAATTTGCACAATTTGAGCCGTAGGGGATTGCTAATCCTACCCGATAAAGCCTTGAACGAACACAATAACAATCAGCACGGGGAGTGCGTATTTAAGGTACGGTTTCAGCACTCTTGAAAGTTTAAGACCTTTACCCGTGTTACATTCTTCAAAGTAATTGTCAAAGCCCCAGCCGAATTTTGTTGTGCAGAACAGGAGGTAAACCATTGCGCCGATCGGAAGAAGAAGGTTGCTGACAACGAAGTCCTCAAGGTCAAGCACACCCTTGCCGAGAATGTTGAAGTCGCTCCAAATGTTGAATCCGAAAATACACGGCAGACACGCAAAGAACATAATAATTCCGTTGATTATTGACGCCTTTGTTCTGCTCATGCCGAATGTGTCGGTAAGAAAAGCAACAAGGTTTTCAAACACGGCAATAACCGTTGAAAAGCTTGCAAATGTCATAAACAGAAAGAAAAGCGTACCCCAAATCCGACCGCCCGTCATATTTACGAAAACATTCGGAAGCGTCACAAAAATAAGGGCAGGTCCTTGGTCGGGCTGAACGCCAAATGAAAAGCAAGCAGGGAAGATGATAAGTCCGGCAACAATTGCAACAAAAGTGTCCAATGCACAAATCTGAACAGCCTCACCGTAAAGCGTGCGGTCTTTGTTCATATAACTGCCGAAAATTTCCATTGATGCGATTCCGAGTCCGAGTGTGAAGAATGCCTGACTCATTGCAGATGTGATTACCTTGCCGAGTCCTACATCTTTAACCTTTCCAAAATCGGGAACAAGGTAAAAACTCAGGCCTTCTCCCGCATTTGAAAGCATCATACTGTTGATTGCAAGAATGATAATCAGCGCAAGCAACGCAACCATCATAACCTTGCTGACCTTTTCAATGCCTTTTTGAAGTCCTCGACTGCATACAAAAAATCCGAATACAACGATTATTGCAAGCCATATAATCATCTCAACAGGCGATGCCATAAGGTCGTTAAACACTCCCGAAACCTGTTCTGAGTTCATTCCGCTTTTAAATGTTCCCGTTGCAAATTTATAGAAGTAATCTAACATCCAACCCGAAACAGGTGAGTAGAACATCATCAAAAGGTAACAGCCTATCATACACACCCAACCGTGAATGTGCCATTTGCTCTTTGGCTTTTCAAGTGTTTTATAGCTTAATACGGCACTTTTTCTGCTTGCTCTGCCGACTGCAAGCTCCATTGTCAGAACGGGAATTCCCATAAGCACAAGAAATGCAAGATAAAAAAGCACGAACAATCCGCCGCCGTTTTCGCCCGTAACATACGGAAAGCGCCAGACATTGCCTATGCCAATCGCACAGCCTGCACTTACAAGGAGAAAACCTGTCCTCGACTTAAAATTTTCTCTTTGCATAAATATTCTCCTTAAAAATACTGTCACTTTAATTATACAAACTTTTCACCGATATTTCAAGGAATAAACTTTTTATTTATGCAATTTGACAGGAATTAAAAAGCTTTGTATACTTTTATTGACAGAAACATTTAAGCCTTGTTTAAGGTTCGAAATAACAGTTGTATTTTAATTCTTTAAAATAATATTTAAGAGCACAAAGTATTTTAACGGTACTTTGTGTTCTTTTTTGTGACAAAATTCTCCGGAATAACAAAGTTCTGCTATAAAATGTAATAAAAGTGTAATAAATGCTATATCTATATTGAAAATTAATGAAACAGAATTTATAATTAAAATACAATATAAAACATAAAACATATATTTGGAGTTTGATAATGAAATTAACGAATGTGAATTTTCTTGCAAAAGCAAATGCTAAGATAAATAAAAATGAAAAGGGAATAAAAATTGTTTCCGCATTGCTTGTAATATCAATAACCTTGATTTCGGCATTTTCAATTACCGTCACAAAAGCTGTAAATGAGTATAAAGAGGATTATCGTGCAAGAACACTTGAGGTTGACCCTTGGTTAAGCAAACTTGACGATAATGTTATTGAAAGTATTAAAAATACTGAGCATGTAGTTGATATTTTTCCTCTTGAAGGAATCAGAAATGAAGCTTTTAATATTGTTCAGTCCTCGGATGAGAACTTACAAAAAATGATTGATCAAGAGAAAAATAATTATTTAAATATTTGGTCATTGTTTAAAAATGAAAAACGCAGTGTTATTGCAGGAAAAACTCTTGATGAATCCCCTGTGTTAAGCTGTGTTGTCCCGAGTGATTTTTATCCTTTTGAGGTTGAGAATGAAAATAAAAAGCCTGATTATATTGACGGGGAAGGTCTTATAGGAAAAACGATAACTGTAAAAGCGATTAATAATATGCTAATTCAACCTTATAATATTGATGGTTCATCAGAAAGCGGTTCACTTGAATTGCCTGCAATTGAATATAAATTAAAGGTAGTGGGTACTTATTATCTGTCACCGACCGAAACAGGCTATTATGATTCGATTTATATTTCAGAGGAAACAGCTACAAAAATATTAGATGACGCACTTACAAAAGGCGGATATTCAAAAGATAACAAAACCACTGTCGGCAAGTGGTGGAGTGATTTATCGCTGAGGACTCACTATGTTGTTGTTGATGATTTTGAAAATATTGAATCGGTATATAATGCACTCACCGATATGAATGTATGCTGTGCCGATGACTCCGAACTCGGAATACAGGACAGCATAGTAAACGCTTCAAATATATTCAGCTTTGCAAGCGTATTTCTTATTATTTCAACAGTGTTGCTTTCTGTGATTATGATTATACAATCAACAGCAAACGCACTTTCACTTCGTAAATCCGATATAGGCTTGCTCAAAGCGATAGGTTATAAAAACAGTCAGATATTTGCCTGCCTTTACTGCGAACAGCTTAGAGTTACATTTACCGGATTTGCGGTTGGAACAATTATTTCGATTATAGTTACGGCTGTTTCAAATTTTTTCTTTGTAAACAGAAATTTCATCGACCGTCTGTACATTATCAATTGGGGAACTTTCGGAATTTTGCTTGCAATTTCGTTTTTGATAGTGACCGTTGTTCCGCTGATATGTCAGCTCATAGCATTACGCAAGCTGAATAAAATTCAGCCCAAAGACGCAATGAATGAATAATTTTTGAGGGTGAAATAATGAAATCAATAGAATTAAAAAATGTTTCTAAAATATACAATAATAAAGTAACCGCCGTGGATAATGTATCGTTTACATTGTCAGAGGGCGAATTTGTGGCTGTTATGGGACAGTCGGGCAGCGGAAAAAGCACTCTGCTCCAAATGGCAGGTTTGCTTGACAACTGCACCTCAGGTCAGATTTTGATTAACGGCAAAGATGTGTCGTCACTCGGCAAAAACGAACTTGCCGACACAAGAATGAATTCACTCGGATTTGTCTTTCAGGCATTTCATCTCAATCCGCATCTCAAAGTTTTTGAAAATATAATGGTTCCAATGCTCATAAACGACCATTTCAAAAACAGAGCCGAAATGAAAGAAACTGCCGAATTGCTTGTGCAGAAAGTCGGTCTTACACACCGCATTGACCACTATCCGAGGGAACTTTCAGGCGGTGAACAGCAGAGAACCGCCATAGCAAGAGCACTTGCCAATAATCCCGACTTTATCCTTGCCGATGAACCTACAGGCAACCTTGACAGCAAAAACGAACGTATGATTTTTGAAGAGTTGAAAAAACTTACAGAGCTTGGCAAGGGCGTTCTTGTTGTCAGCCATAATGATGCCGTAACCGATTTTGCAGACAGAATTTGCGTTATGAAAGACGGCATTTTAGAGGAAAATTAAAATGAAAAATAAAAAACTCGGTATGCTTGTTAAAGCCTCAATTCTTTCACGAAAAGGTGCAACAATATTTTTTTGTTGCTTTATGGTTATTGCAACCATTCTCGTTCTTGTGTCGGCAGGAGCGGTTATGCCGCTGAAAAATAATATTGACCAAAACATAAATAATCATATTCTTAACAGAGAGCTGAATTTTGAGATAAACGAAAATACTCCTCAAAATGAAATTGACGATACAATTTTAAGTATAAAAAGCATTGAACACATAACGAGTGTTTATAACGTGCCTGCCGAACTTGATGTGAAGGAAACTTCGGGAGTGCTGTTTTCAGCTTACACACTAAGTTATGTTCACGAGGGGTATAACCTTAAAATAACAAGCGGAAGAGCTTTCAAAGAGAATGAAGAAAATGTTGCAGTTGTTCCCGAAGTTTTAAAGGATTTTAACAGCGAAAGTCAACGAATCAATAAAATTGACGGCAAAACGCTTGTGGGCAAAAATCTTGTTTTCGCTGATGAATCGGGCAAGAAACATAAGCTTAAAATTGTCGGAGTGTATAACACATCTGACCCGATTTTTACAGGCAATCAAATTCTTATTCCACGCAACAGTTTGATTGAGTTCAATAATGAAGTTATTGCAAATGCCAAAGGTATGGCTTCAATAACTTCCGATAAGGCTTATAAAATTCTCGTTGATGATGCAAAAAATCTTGAAAGTGTACAATCCGAGGTTTCCTCATATTGCGAACCGTATACAATGGACTTGAACTTTGATTCTCAGTCATACAATATCGCACTCATAATTATTATAGGTTCAATTGTATTTTTTGCATTGTTCGTAATTGCGGGACAGTATATGTTCGTCAAGAGCAACATAAGCAGACGAACCGAAGAACTTGCTTTGTATCGCTCACTCGGTTACAAGTCTAATCAACTTTTCTATATAATATTTGCAGAATATTTCCTTATCGGAATAATATCAATTGCAGTCGGTACAATTTTGACTGTATTACTCGACATATTACTTATAAATCCGTATCTTATGAATCTTGTGGGCAATACAATGATGGAAATGACCGTGAATGTTTCGGCTGTTTATATACTGCTGTTCCTCGTGATTTATTTGATTGTACTTGCAATTGTCAGCATTTGGGCAGTAAAACGTTCTGAAAAAACGGATTTAAGTGTGTTGCTTAGAGAAAGATAATTTTATAACGGAAATAAAACTCCATATTATTATTTAAAGCAGAAATTCTGAAAAAATTCGGGATTTCTGCTTTTTTTAAATTATTATATAGCCACAGTAAAGAAAAGGTAAAGACAGGGAGGTCTTACAATGGGCGTTAGAAATATATTCAAGCGTTACGAACTTAAATTTATGCTGACAACACAGCAGTACATTAACAATCCGAAACCTATAAAAACATGAAGCCCCCACACATTTTCGTGTAGGGGCGGTTTTCTTAAACAAAGAAATTGTCCTTATAATTAATATCTTTCTCCGACAGCAAAAGGCTAGCTTCTGCCTGCCATATTAATTCGTCTGTCATAGAGAATAACATTTCTGTCCTCAAGGATTACATCCTGAGGCTCGTTGCCTGTATTTACATAAAGCTTCCAGTGGTATCCTTCGGGAAGGTCGGGAAGCTCAACATTTACATAATCCCAATAAGCATTGACGCCAAAATAAACAAACTCGTCAAGTCCCTGTTGTTTAAGACTTACACCGGCATACATAACGCCAATCATTCTTGTATCATCGTAATACTTGGCACTCCACGCAACATTTGAATGGATGCTGACAGGCGGATAACTGCATGTTGCCTTGCCTCTGCTGTCTGTAATAATATGGAATCTTTTTCTGAAAGCAATCATATATTTAAAAAATTCAAATACATCCTTATGCTTTTCTTTTCTTGTCCAGTCAAGCCATGAGATAATGTTGTCCTGACAGTAAGCGTTGTTGTTGCCGAACTGAGTGTTGCAGAATTCATCACCTGCAAGGAAAAGAGCAGGTCCCTGACTGCACATAAGGGTTGCAAAAGCATTCTTTATCATTTTGATACGGAGCTTGTTGATATTGTAATCATTTGTATCACCCTCGGCACCGCAGTTCCAGCTGTTGTTGTCATTAGCACCGTCAGTATTGTTCCAGCCGTTTTCGAGATTGTGCTTTTCGTTGTATGAATACATATCATAAAGAGTAAATCCGTCATGACAGGTAAGAAAGTTTACCGACGCATTGTAGCCTCTGTAGGTAGGGTCATACAAATCTCTTGAGCCTGTAATTCTCTGAGCCGCATCCCATGCAAGATGGCTGTCGCCTTTAAGAAATCTTCTGAGGTCGTCACGGTATCTTCCGTTCCATTCAGCCCATCTGTTCCATGACGGGAAACTGCCGACCTGATAAAGTCCGCCTGCGTCCCATGCCTCCGCAATAAGCTTTACTCCGCCGAGAATCGGATCAAACGCAAGGCTCTTGAGAAGCGGAGGCTTATCCATAGGAGTACCGTCCTCGTTTCTTCCCAAAATCGACGCAAGGTCAAAACGGAAACCGTCAATGCGGTATTCTGTTACCCAATAACGCAGACAGTCAAGTATAAACTGCTGCACAATCGGCTGATTGCAGTTGAGAACATTGCCGCAACCGCTGAAATTGTAATACTTTCCGTCCGGAGTGAGCATATAGTAAATGTTGTTGTCAATGCCCTTGAACGAGAAATACGGTCCCATTTCATTGCCCTCTGCCGTGTGGTTGAACACAACATCAAGGATAACTTCAATTCCGTTTTCGTGAAGCTCACGAACAAGCTGTTTAAGCTCTCTGCCTTCGTGATGATGCTCGTGGTCGCTCTCATAGCTTGTGTTCGGAGCAAAAAAACATACGGTGTTATAGCCCCAGTAATCGTAGAGCTGACGACCGTCATAATTACGATATGAGCCCATTTCGTCAAACTCAAAAATAGGCATCATTTCAACGGCATTGATGCCCAGTTCTTTAAGATAGGGGATTTTTTCACGGATACCTGCGAATGTGCCTTTGTTTTTAACGCCTGAGGAGCCGTCCTGAGTAAAGCCTCTTACATGCAATTCATAAATAATAAGCTCTTCAAACGGAAGCTTCGGCTGAGTGCAGTTGCCCCAGTCATAGTCGCTGTTTACAACTCTTGCCTTATAAACACCCTCATGCTCCTGTTTTTTACCCCAGCCGCTCTGACCGATTACAGCCTTTGCGTATGGGTCAAGAATGTATTTCTTTTTATCAAAAATAATGCCTTTTTCGGGTTCATACGGACCGTCAAAGGAATATGCATACTCAAAATCAATCTCATCAAGACCGAACACGAGCATTGAATAGGTGTTGCCGATTTTGTAAGAATCCGGAAATCTAAGCCTTGCATACGGAATTTTTGCATAAGGTCTGAATAAGAGCAATGTACACTCAACGGCATAAACCGAATGAATAGTAAAGTTTACACCGCCGGAAACGGTTGTTGCACCGTTTAAAAGAAAGTTGCCGGGTCTGACATCGAAACCACCTACATTATCGGTTGGCTTTAAATCCCTCAACATAATATTCAATCCCCCTAAGTTACTCTCAAAAAAACAAAAATTCAGTCATAACACAACATATGTCTATTTTATCATATTATGTGATTTATTCAACACACTATTTGCAAAAATATAGTCAAATCTTGTCATCACGATTAAAAAGCAGTATTTTTACACAAAAAAAGACCGGAATAAAAGATATATTCGGTCTTTTTAATCATTTGCTTACGCTTATTGTCAACCTATAAAAGTAAATCTGTCTTTTTTTCTGCCGTCAACATCAACTTTTTCGGCAAACATTTCGACAGGTCTTGCCCACACTTCACTTGTGTTGTGGAGATTTCTGTAAATTACAAGTTTTTCACCTGTTTCGCTGTGGGTTGCAAAGTTAATAACCTCATATTCGCCACCCTTGAAATGTAGGTAAATACCCGGCTTGATTTCTTTTGTCGTATTTTCGGCATTGTCCGAATTGCTTTCACAGCAATTTTCTGTTTTAACAGCTTTAACTGAAGTTTCTTCATTTGCAGGAGCTTCGTCAATTTCAGCTGCCCTGCAATCTGTATTGTCTGCATTGAAATCAACCCTGAAACTTCCGTCATTAACAACAAGAATTCTCGACTGATACGGCTGCATTTCAATTTCATAGTAACCGTTTACATCAATAACTTCGTTGCCGTTGAGAACATCTGTAAGCTTTGCGTTGCAGCCTGTGTCAAAACCGATTCTTTCAACACGGTCTGTAAGGTTGAATGCAACAAAAACAGTCTGATTGTCGGTTTTTCTTCTGTATACAAGCTTTTCATTCTGAATATTTATGTTTTCAAAATCGCCGTACTTGAGAGCTTCGAGTGCAAGTCTTACTACACCGAGTTTTTTGATATGCTCAAGAAGTTCATAGTTCGGATTCGGAATGGAATCAAGGTCAAGACAGGGACGAAGCTCATAATCGCTGTAGGCAGTTCTCATACCCTCAATGCCAAATTCACTTCCGTAGTAAATTGACGGTACTCCGGGCATTGTATACATCATCGTGTAAACATTGTTAAGATGATTTTTGTCTTTAAGCATACTTGCAACACGGTTTACATCGTGGTTATCAACGAAATTATATGTGTAGATATTTCTGTAAATACCGCCGTTAGCAAACTGTCTGTTAAGAGAATGAGCAATTTCAAAATAGTTGTGGTCATTATGGCTTGAATAAATGCCTTTGTAGCATTCGTAGTTTGTAACCGAGTCAAGCACATCGGGATTTGCCCAATGATTGTAATCGCCGTGGGTAATCTCGCCGTAGAGCCAGAAATCGGACTTTTTCTCTTTGCAAACATTTTTTAATTTCTTGAAAAATTCAATGTCAATGCAGTCAGCCGCATCAAGGCGAAGTCCGTCAATATCAAACTTATCAATCCAAAATCTTGCACAGTCAAGAAGATAGTTTACTACCTCGTCATTGTGGAGATTAAGCTTTACAAGGTCGTAGTAACCTGCCCAGCCCTCATAGCTGAAACCGTCGTTATACGGGCTGTTGTTCCAGAAGTTTACATTTTCAAACCAAGACGCATATCTTGAATTTTCACGGTTCTGTTGAACATCTTTGAAGGCAAAGAAATCTCTTCCCACATGATTAAAAACGCCGTCAAGCATAATTCTGATGCCGTTATCGTGAAGTGTTTTGCAAATTTTTTTGAAAGATTCGTTGTCACCGAGACGACAGTCGATTTTTTTATAATCAATAGTATCATAGCCGTGTTTTGAACTTTCAAAAACAGGGTTGAAAACAAGTGCGTTTACCGACATTGACTTCATATGGTCAATCCAGCCGTAAATTTTGTCAAGTCTGTATTCCTGTTTGAAATCATTCTCCTTTGGTGCTCCGCAAAAACCGAGCGGATAAATATTATAAATTACGGATTCATTTATATATCCCATTATATTATCTCCTTTTTGCACAGAACAAAGCAATGTACGAATGCAGTGTTTTGTGTACATTAGTCATAATTATAACACTAAAATTTCTATTGTGCAACTGAATAATTTGTGTTACAATGTAACATATTGATGATTTAAAAATGATTTTAAAAAAATCTCGGAGGAACAAAATGCTCAAAATACCCGAAAACAAAACAAGAAAAAAATTAAGAATCACACTTTGCGTGCTTTATCTCGTTGAAATCGTACTCTGTGCGTTGCCGTATTTCCAGTACATTGACGAAAAAAATGTACTCCATTCTTATTCCGTATTTGATATTATGTCTGTATGGGGACTCAGCGGTTCAAATGATGCGGTTTTTAAGTATTCGCTCTTTATGCCGATTTTCTTCATTATTCCGATTGCAGGATTTTTCTTCTGCGCTCTTGACAAAAAACGCAATATGAAGAATATCGTTTCAATCATCTGCTGTCTGCTCGGTGTGCTTTCAATTCTCACAATGGTAAGCTATACAATCAGCCTTGCTTCTGTAATTGCACTTCTTTTGTACATTCTTATCTGCTTTCTCACAACGCTTTCAATCTTTGCAAGATTTACCGACAAAGATGCTACGAAAGCTCCTGTTAAGCAGAAAAACACAGACCCGAACAGGGAAGTGTAATTTTACAAATTAAAAGTTGAAAACGAAAAATTGAAAATTTCGGTCGGGAACACAGCTTGCTTAATGCAAAGCATTGTTTTCCCGACTTTTTATTTTATAAAATTAAAACACGGCAGTTCATTATCTGAAATGATTGCCGTGTTTATTTTTGCCGATTTTATTTTTAAAATTCCGTCAGAACAATGTGTGCCTGAGAATTATCGAGGACTAACGGCTTATCCATATCAACTCTCTTTAATTCTCCGTAGAGTCTGCCGAAAATTAGGGTTGTTTTGTCCATATATGCCGCCATAGCCTCGCCTTTTACGGTGAACGGCTTGAATGTAATGTCAACTGCCGAATATCCAGCCTTAAAGTACCACGGTCTGTCAAGCTTTCCGCCTGTGCTTTTAACGTTTATCTGCGACAATTTTACAAGATGACCGTCTGTGAAAAAGCAATTTTCGTTGCCGTAACGGTTGTCACCGACTCTGCTTGCAAGACAGAGGGAAAAGCGTTTTCCGTCAATAAAGCAGTCGGAGCTTAATCTCTGATAATTATGCTTTCTCGGCTTTGAAAAGCGTGTCCAGTCAAAGTAAGCGTTTGTAGTTGTTTCGTTTAAAGAATATTCCATACCGCCAACACGGATAATTCCGCCTGCGACAAATTTGGGAACAAAGCGTTTGAGATAAAAATATTTTCTGTCTCTCTCAAACGGTGCAATTTCGTTAAGACTTTCGCCCGCCGTCTTTTTGAGATTAATGTTAAAGTAAAGATTTTTTATGCCGCCAAAGTCGATAAAATCACATTTTAAAAATCTTCCGTTCGGTGTGTTTGTCAACTGCAGCTGAAGCCTTTTGTCCGTGTACAAAAGCTCTCCCGAACTGCCCGATTCGGGAAGCTCGTTCTTGCTGAAAACAAATTTCTTTACAACACAATCATAAATCACACCGCCTCTTTTAAGGTCGGCAACCGCAATTTTCACCGCAAATTCCATGCCTAAATTTTCAACCGAAAGATAGAGCGAAACCTCTGTGTTGCTTATGAAATAGCAATCCCTTTCGCTGTGTTTTCCGCTTGTTTTGCTCTGTTCGCTGTTATATTCAAAAACAGGCGTTCTTGCCCAGCCTGCACACATAACCTCTCCGTTTTCTTCAAAAACATTATGCTTTTCGGTTATCTCATGTTGCAAAACAATCCCTCCGTGTTCTCGTTTTTAAAATTTCCCATAAAATCACACCATACAATATACACAAAATAATTATGCTTTTCAAGAATTATAACAAAACTGTAAATTTCGTTTTCTGCCGCCAACGGTATATGTACTAATTTTCTGATTTCATGAATAATCTGTAATAATATCATATACCTGTGAGGGCGGTTTTTATGAAGAAATTTGTCATTTTGCTTTTAATCTGCTTATGTTTTCTGCTTTGTTCATGCAGTGCCGACACATCGGGATATCAAAACGAGCTTACCTGCACAGACTGGAGTGCAGAGCTTGACGGCGGCGGAAAGATAAGCCTTTCGTTTGACGGTGGCAATGCGTCCCTTATTATGATGAGCGGAAAAGACAAGGCGGAGCTTTGCGGAAAATATGTAGCCGATGATACAACGCTTGTCATATTTGTGCCGAAACTTTACCGAAACTACACCTTTGAATATATTCCCCACGGAAAAAAGCTTGATTTGTCATACAACGGTTCAAAAATCACGCTCAGACGTGCCGATAACACGCAAAAAACCGAGTAAATCAGCCGTTCAAAGTTTCTTATGTACATTTTGAGCGGAATACGCAGATTAACGAATAATTTTATTGATAAATAAAGTTGTGTGTGTTATAATGTTTTAAGCTATGTTATTATGCCATTTTTGGATTTTTTCGGAGGTATTGTTTTGGTAGTGTTTGGAATTGATCCCGGATATGCCATTGTAGGTTGGGGAGCAATCAATTTTCAATCGAATACATATAAAACTCTCGGTTACGGTGCAATTGAAACCGTTGCCGGAACTGATTTTAACAAACGGCTTGAGTACATCTATGACGAAACCTATGCTATTCTCAACAGATGTCGCCCCGACGCTCTTGCAATCGAAAAACTTTACTTTCAGACCAATCAGAAAACGGCTATCAATGTTGCTCAGGCAAGGGGAGTAACCCTGCTTGCGGCACAAAAACTTAAAATACCAATCTTTGAGTACACGCCTCTTCAGGTCAAAACGGCTGTAACGGGATACGGCAAGGCTAAAAAACCACAGGTTATGGAAATGACCGCAAGGCTTTTAAAGCTGAAAGAAATCCCGAAACCCGATGATACCTGTGACGCACTTGCAATTGCAATCTGTCACACACAGGCGGCAGGCTCACAGCTCAGAAGAGTAATGTACGGAAAGGGACTTTAAATATGCTTTATTCCGTAAGAGGAAAACTTATTGCTATAGAATCAAATGCGGCGGTAGTAGAGTGCTGCGGTGTCGGCTATATGTGCCAGACAACAATGAACACACTCAAAGCCGTAAAGCTTAACACAGAGGTAACGCTCTACACCTACCTTAATGTAAGGGAAGATGCGGTTGACCTTTTCGGCTTTGCAACAAAGGCAGAGCTTGAAACCTTTAAAAACCTCATCAGCGTAAGCGGTGTAGGTCCAAAGGCAGGACTTGCGGTTTTGTCGGAGCTCAGTCCCGAACAGATTGCAATGGCAATTGCCTCCGATGACCTCAAAACAATTACAAGAGCACAGGGAATAGGCAAAAAAATTGCACAGAGAATTGTTCTTGAACTCAAGGACAAGCTTGCAAAAGCGGCTAAAGAGGACAGTTACTTTGCACAGGCGGCACAGAACAGCGTGAATGTTTCAACGGGAAATGTTCCGAAAGCAATCGAGGCACTCGGAGTTTTGGGTTATTCTCCTTCGGATGTTTCGTCCGTACTCGCAACACTCGACAGTGCCTTGCCTGTTGAACAGCTTATTTCGCTCACATTAAAACAGATGGGAAGACAGTAATATATGAGTAAAATGGAATTCTCGGATGAATTTGATTTTGAAAACAGAATAACCGATACTTCCGAAATTCCCGAAGATACGGCAGAGAGCGACAACCCTCTGCGACCGAAAACACTTTCGGAATACATAGGACAGGAAAAGGCAAAGGAAAACCTCAAGGTCTTTATCGAGGCGGCAAAAATCAGAGGCGAAACCCTTGACCATGTACTGCTCTACGGCCCTCCGGGACTCGGTAAAACAACTCTTTCGGGAATCATTGCGAACGAACTCGGTGTGTCAATGAGAATAACCTCAGGCCCTGCAATTGAAAAGCCGGGCGACCTTGCGGCATTGCTTACCAACCTTAACGAGGGCGATGTGCTTTTTATTGACGAAATTCACAGACTGAGCCGTTCCGTTGAAGAAATACTTTACCCTTCAATGGAGGACTTTGCAATTGACATCATCACGGGTAAAGGTCAGATGGCGGCTTCGTATCATCTGCCGTTGCCAAAATTTACACTTGTCGGAGCAACCACAAGAGCAGGTCAGCTGACCGCTCCTTTGCGTGACCGTTTCGGTGTGGTGTTAAGACTTGAACTCTATACTCCCGAGGAGCTTGCACAGATTGTTGAAAGAAGTGCCGGAATCCTCGGAATAAAAATTGAACATGACGGTGCGCTTGAAATTGCGTCCCGTTCAAGGGGAACACCACGAATTGCAAACCGACTTTTAAAGCGTGTGCGTGACTTTGCACAGGTTATGTCAAACGGCGTCATCACACTTGAAACCGCAAGGACAGCACTTGACAGACTCGAAATTGACGAACTCGGTCTTGACCGCAACGACAGAAGAATGCTTGAGGCAATCGTTCGTTTTTACAACGGCGGTCCTGTCGGACTTGAAACACTTGCGGCGGCAATCGGTGAAGAGGCTGTAACAATCGAGGATGTCTATGAACCGTATCTTTTGCAGATAGGTTTTGTCAGCAGAACACCGAGGGGCAGATGCATAACTGCCGAGGCTTGCAAGCATCTCGGTTGTGAATTTCCTAAGGGCGTTGTAAATGCACAGCCAACACAGCCGACTCTCTTTGGTGACAGGGAGTCATAAATCAGTCACAATATGAGTGTATAATTCAACAGAGTGCAAAGCTTTTACTTGGGTTATACCGAAAATTGCAGTTTTGAAAATTTACAATCTACAAATTGTTTAACGGAGGAATATATATAATGGGAAGATTATTCGGTACAGACGGTGCAAGAGGTGTTGCAAACGCAGAGCTTACACCCGAACTTGCAATGAATATAGGCAGAGCGGCGGCAATGGTTCTTATCAGCGATGAGGTTGAACACCCAACAATTTTAATCGGTAAGGACACAAGACTTTCGGGCGATATGCTCGAGGGCGCACTTATTGCAGGACTTTGCTCGGTAGGTGCAAATGTTCATATTCTCGGGGTAGTTCCTACTCCTGCGGTTGCTTATCTTGTAGGCAAATACAATGCCGACGCAGGTATTATGATTTCCGCATCACACAACCCGTTTGAATTTAACGGTATCAAAATTTTCAGCTCTGACGGATGCAAGCTCCCCGATGCCCTCGAAAACAGAATTGAAGAAATCGTACTTGACCATGTTGTTCCGTATGCATCAGCAACAGATGAAAATATCGGCAGAGTAACATATGATACAGATGCGGCTGATTTGTATATTGACCACCTTGTTTCGGCAGTTGACTGCGACTTTGAGGGTATGGAAATCGCACTTGACTGTTCAAACGGTTCTTCTTCAAGAACAGCCGAAAAGCTTTTCACAAAGCTTGGTGCAAAGGTCCATATGCTTTTTGACGAGCCTGACGGTGTGAACATCAACCGTGACTGCGGTTCAACTCATATGAGCAAATTGCAGAAGTATGTTCGTGAACATAAGCTTTCATGCGGTCTTGCATTTGACGGTGACGCCGACAGATGTCTTGCGGTTGACGAAAGCGGAAACCTTGTTGACGGCGATTACCTTATTGCAATCTGTGCAAATGATATGAAGCAGAGAGGCGTACTCAAAAAGAATGCCGTTGTCGGAACAATTATGACAAACATGGGCTTTAACAAATTCTGTGAAGAAAACGATATGCACTTTGTTTCAACAAAGGTTGGCGACAGATATGTTCTTGAGGCTATGATGCAGGAGGGCTACAATATCGGCGGCGAGCAGAGCGGTCACATCATTTTGCTTGACTATGCAACAACAGGCGACGGTCAGCTTTCAGGTGCAATGATTCTCAGCATTATGAAGAGAACAGGCGAAAAGCTCAGTCAGCTTGCAAAGATTATGGAGCGTTTGCCGCAGGTGCTCATTAATGTAAAGGTCAGCAGAGAGGGCAAGCTCTCATTCTATACAGACAGGGAAATCAAGGCTGAAATCGAAAGAGTGAGCGAAATCCTCGGTGACAGAGGCAGAATCCTTGTTCGTGTGTCGGGAACAGAACCTCTCGTAAGAGTAATGCTCGAGGGCGAAAACCTCGAAGAAATTCAGAACCTTGCGGAAGAAGCCGCACAGGTAGTAAGGGAAAGACTTGCATAATGCGATTATCTGATAAATGGAAAGATTATGAACTTATAGATACCTCTGACGGGGAAAGACTTGAAAGATGGGGAGATATAATCCTTATCCGTCCCGATCCGCAGATTATCTGGTCAAGCGAAAAGAAAAATCCTCTTTGGTATTCGGCGCATGCCCGTTACCACCGCTCAAATCGTGGCGGAGGAAGTTGGGAACAGTACAAAAAAGTTCCCGACCGCTGGACTGTAAATTACGGCGACCTCGTTTTCAACATCAAGCCTATGGGATTCAAGCACACGGGTGTGTTCCCCGAACAGGCAGTAAACTGGGATTTTGCCGCAGAAAAAATAAAAAACGAAAACAGACCGCTTAAAATTCTCAACCTTTTTGGTTACACAGGATGTGCAACTCTTGCGTGTATGAACGCAGGCGCAACCGTTTGCCATGTTGACGCATCAAAGGGAATGGTTCAGTGGGCAAAGGAAAATGCCGCATCAAGCGGTATTGCCGACAAACCTGTCCGTTGGCTCGTTGACGATTGCGTAAAATTTGTACAGCGTGAAATCCGCCGTGGCAACAGGTATGACGGAATCATCATGGATCCTCCGTCATACGGCAGAGGTCCGGGCGGTGAGGTCTGGAAACTTGAAGAACAGCTTTATTCACTCGTAACCCTGTGCAAACAGGTTCTCTCAGACAATCCGCTGTTTTTCATTCTCAATTCCTACACAACGGGACTTTCTCCCGCTGTAATGGAGTATTTGCTCGGAGTTCTTTTGCAGAAGGACTTCGGCGGAAAAGTATCAAGCGATGAAATAGGACTGAAGGTGAGCGACACGGGACTTGTATTGCCGTGCGGCTCAACCGCAATATGGGAGAAATAATAAATGAGCTTTATTTCACTTGACAACATCAGCTTTTCGTATTCCGACATTGAAAGCGGTCAGCCGTACAAAAATGCGGTTGACGGTGTTTCTCTCAATATCGAAAAGGGTGAATTTGTTGCCCTTCTCGGTCACAACGGATGCGGAAAGTCAACTGTTGCAAAACATCTCAACGCAATGCTATTGCCGGATAAGGGCAAAGTGTATGTTGACGGAGATGACACATCAGATGAAAACAAGACATATGACATAAGAGAAAAAGTGGGACTTGTACTTCAAAATCCAGACAACCAGCTTGTTGCAAGCGTTGTTGAGGAAGATGTTGCTTTCGGCCCCGAAAACCTCGGAGTACCGCCAAAGGAGATTCGACAGAGGGTTGACGATGCCCTCAAAGCCGTTGATATGTACGATTATCGTGAACACGCTCCGTTCAAGCTTTCGGGCGGTCAGAAACAGCGTATTGCAATTGCGGGAATTCTTGCAATGCAGCCGCAATGCATAGTTCTTGACGAACCCACGGCAATGCTTGACCCTAACGGCCGTGACGAGGTAATGACAACGCTTTTAAAACTCAACCGTGAAAAGAATATGACGGTTGTCCTCATCACGCACTATATGGAAGAGGCAGTCCTTGCCGACAGAGTTGTCGTTATGGACGCAGGAAAAATCCTAACTCAGGGTACACCCGAAGATGTTTTTTCACAGGCGGAGCTGCTCAAAAAGCACCGTCTTGATGTTCCGCAGGCAACAGAGCTTGCATACAGACTCAGGGGGTGCGGAGTGAAATTTGATAAACTTCCTCTCAATGCAGAGCAATGTGTAAAAATGCTTGAGGAGGTGCTGTCATGAGCAAGGTGCTTGAACTGAAAAATTTAAGCTATGTTTACGGAACAGGCACTCCGTTTGAGAAAACCGCTGTCAATAATTTGAGCCTTTCAATTGAAAAAGGCGAGTTTATCGGAATTATGGGACACACTGGTTCGGGCAAGTCAACACTTGTTCAAATGCTAAACGGACTTATGAAACCAACTTCGGGACAGGTTCTTCTTGACGGCGAGGATATCTGGGCAAATCCCAAGGATATCAGAAAAATCCGTTTCAAAGTCGGAATGGTATTTCAGTATCCCGAATATCAGCTTTTTGAAGAAACCGTTGCCAAGGACATCGCATTCGGCCCTACGAATATGGGCAAGAGCGGTGCAGAGCTTGAAAAAGCGGTAAATGATGCCGCAAGATTTACCGGACTTAAAGATGAACTTCTTGAAAAATCTCCGTTCGACCTTTCGGGCGGTGAAAAGAGAAGGGCGGCAATTGCAGGCGTTATAGCAATGAATCCCGAGGTTCTCGTTCTTGACGAACCAACCGCAGGTCTTGATCCTATGGGCAGAGATGTGCTGTTGAGCCAGATTGTGCAGTATCACAAGGAACGCAAAAACACCGTTATCCTTGTATCCCACAGCATGGAAGACATTGCAAGGGTTGCCGATAAGATAATCGTTATGAACAAGTCAAACCTTGTTATGTTTGATAAGACGAAAGAAGTTTTCTCAAAGGGACGAGAGCTTGAAAAAATAGGACTTCGAGTACCGCAGATAACAAAGATTATGCTTGAACTGCGTGAAAAAGGTTTTAATGTTCCCGAAGGAATACTTACTGTTGATGAGGCAATGGACTGTATTTCCTCACTGCTTGACAAGGAGGGTAAAATATGGTAAGAGATGTTGCGTTCGGTCAGTATTTTCCTGCGAACAGCGTAATCCACAAATGTGATCCCCGTGCAAAGCTGATTATGCTTGTCGGATTTCTCGTAATTATTTTCTGTACTTTTAATTATGCTTCGCTTGCGCTTGTTGTGCTTTTTACCGCACTTTTTGTTGCGGCAAGCAAGGTGCCTGCAAAGTTCTATTTCAAAAGCATGAAAGTAATTATATTTATTATAATAGTAACCTCAATTCTTAATGTGTTCTATGGTTCGGGTGATCCGCTTGTACAATGGGGAATTTTCAAAATTACCTTAAACGGCATTAACAGAGCAATTTTTGTTTCGGTAAGAATCATCTGTCTTATCCTTGCAAGCTCCTGTCTTACATTCACAACCTCTCCGACAGAGCTTACGGACGCAATCGAAAGACTGATGAAGCCGCTTGCAAAACTGCACTTTCCCGTTCACGAGATTGCAATGATGATGTCGCTTGCTTTAAGATTTGTTCCCACACTTCTTGAAGAAACCGACAAAATTACTCAGGCTCAAAAGGCACGAGGTGCCGATATGGAGTCGGGTAATATTATTCAGAGGGTAAAGGCGTTTATCCCTATTCTTATTCCGCTTTTTGTTTCGGCATTCAGAAGAGCCTATGAGCTTGCAACAGCTATGGAGTGCCGTTGCTACCGTGGCGGAACAGGAAGAACACGAATGAAAACTATTCATATGGCAAAGCGTGACTATGTATCTTTTGTAATCGGCGGAGTGATTTTATGCAACATATTCCTGCCTGCGGCAGTTTAAGAAATCTTCTTCTCACAATTTCATATGACGGAAAAAAGTTCCACGGCTGGCAGATTCAGCAGAACGCAATGACGGTTCAGGAGGCTTTTCAAACTGCTCTTTCAAAGATTATCGGCAATGACTTTGATGTAAAGGGATGCAGTCGCACAGACAGCGGAGTTCACGCAAATATGTACTGCATCAGCCTTAAAACAGAGCATCCCATAAAGCCCGAAAGACTCAAGGCGGCGCTTAACCGCTGGCTGCCGCTAAGCATTGCGGTTCTTGACTGCAAAGAGGTTGCCCCCGATTTTCACGCCCGCTATTCCTGCACAAGCAAGGAATATATCTACAAAATCTGGAACAGCGATGTGCGAAATCCATTTCTTGACGGATACGCACTTCATTACAGATACAAAATTGACGAAAATCTGCTTGACAAAGCCGCTCAGGCATATGTCGGCAGACACGATTTCACTTCCTTTTGCACGCTTGATAACCGTGAAAAAGGGGATATGACCAGAAATGTGAAAGCCTTTTCGGTAACCCGTGAGGGCGACCTTGTTACAATGAAGGTTGAGGCTGACGGCTTTTTGTACAATATGGTTCGTATTATGGTGGGAACACTTCTCAGGATTCAGCAGGGTAAAATTGCTCCTGATGAAATCCCCTCCATTATAGAAAAGAAAAACAGAAAATATTCGGGTCCCACCGCACAGGCTTGCGGATTGTACCTGAATCGTGTGAATTATGAAAATGACAACAGTTCACAAAAAGGAGTGAACGCTGATGTTTAAAAAATTTAAAGGACATTATTCAAAACGAAAGACACATAAAACCGACAGAGATGTAATGAGCTATGAGGATATGCCTCTTGACGATTATGAACAGGAAAAAACCGAAATGTCGCCGCAGGCTGTCAAGAAAATCGTACTCGGTGCATGTATTGCCATTGCTGCAGGACTTATAGTTTTTGCCTTTGCAAACCGTGACAAGCTCACATGGGAGAATATCTCAAACTGGTGGACTTATGATGTACTCGGAAATGCCGGTCACGGCTATCCCGTTGACATTATCGGTTCCGAGGTTTCATCGGGCAACTTTGCAGTGTCACAGGGACATGCCGTGTATGCGTCGGACACCTCGTTCGTAACCCTTACAAATTCGGGTACAGAGGTTGCACGACTTCAGCTTACACATTCAAATCCCGTAATGAAAAACAATGAAAACAGATTTCTCACATACGGAATCGGTAGTTCAAGCTATGAGATAAGCAGTTTTGACGAAACGCTTTACTCAGGCAATGCCGAAAATAAAATATACACAGGTGATGTTGCCTCAAACGGTACATACTGTCTTGTTACCGAGGACAACGGTTATCTTACAACGCTGTATGCCTACAGCAAAAATAATAACAGAATTTACAAATATTCTTTTTCGGAGTATTATATAACATCGGTAGCAATTAACAAGGACGGCTCCGGTTGCGTTGCTACAGGTGTGTCAAGTGATAAGGGTTCAGCGGTAACGGGCGTTTATGTGCTTGATTTTTCACAGGAAAAGCCTGTTTCAACCTACGAAATTTCGGGTGACAGCGTGCTTGATTGCAAGTATCTGACCTCAGATACGGCGGTTCTTGTGGGCTCACAGGCAAGCTATATTGTTAAAAAAGGTGAAAAGAATTACAAAACAGTAAGCTATGAGGACAAAACTCTTTCAAATTACTGCTTTAACACAGATACATCAACCTATACAATGGCTCTTTCAAGGAGCGGTGACGGAAGAAGTGTTGCTCTCATAAGCTATAACAGTAACGGCGAGGCACAGTACACAATAAATACCGAACACAAAGCCGATTCGCTTTCTGTCTACAAGGGTACGGTTGCAATCCTTGACGGAAATGTTGTTTACGGTTATAATCAAAATGGCGATTTGCTTTATTCGACAAATTCGGGAACCGGTTCAAAAAAGATTGTGCTTGCCTCGGACTACACCGCTTATATTCTAAGCGTAAATCAAATTAGGTTTATTGACCTTGACAGTGTATCGAGCGACGATACCGCTCAAACTTCAAAACAGGAGTAATAAATTTGGTTGCAGATATAATTATTATTGCCGTGTTTGCGCTTTTGTTTTTTATTGATTTCAAGCGTGGCATAGCAATTACAATTCTCAATGTTGCAGGTGTGGCTCTCACGGGCTTTCTTGCATATCACATTTCAAATTTTCTTGCATCGTGGGTTTATACGGCATTTGTTCAGCAGACCTTAACAACAAATCTGCAACAAATGATTGACACTCAGGGCATCAACTCAGCCATTGCAAACAGTTTTTCGGCTTTGCCAAACTGGGTTATGGGAATGCTCGGATTTTTCCTTTCAATTTTCGGATTGGATTCAAGTGTCTATACAAACGATTTTCAGGTTCCGAACTCTGCCGCAGCGGCGGTGTCAACTTCGGTGGAAAATCTTATTCAGCCGGTTATCACAGGAATGTTCCGCTTGGTTATCGGTGTAGTTATATCAATAATTATCTTTATAATTATAAAAATTCTTGTTAAAAAACTTGCAAGAGTGTTTAAAATACCCGTGGTGAAACAGATTAATAAGCTTCTCGGTGGTGTGTTGGGACTAGCGGAGGCGGCAATCCTTGTGTTTTTTGCCGTTAATATCTTTTCGGGAGTGCTTGAGTTTTCAAATCCCGAAATGCTTAATAACCCGATGATTTCGGGTGCTGTTTTTAAATTTTTCAGCGTTGCAGTCTGAATGAAGAAACAGGAGGGAACAGTAATGGAAAAAGAAAAAGATGTGTGGAGCTTTAAAACATCCGATTTGGTTACTATACCTAATATTATAACTTATGTAAGATTTGTGCTTATAATCCCGTTCGTATATTTTTTCCTTGCGGAACAGTATATATATGCGGCAATATGTATAGGTTTGTCGGGACTTTCCGATTGCTTTGACGGAATGGCTGCCAGAAAACTCAATCAGGTAACTCCTCTCGGAAAAATCCTTGATCCCATTGCAGACAAGGTAACGCTTTTTGCGGTCGTTATCTGTATGGTGATTTATGTGCCTATGGTTCTTCCGATTCTTGTAACACTTCTGGTCAAAGACCTTATTATGCTCCTCGGCGGTGCAGATTTAATCAAAAAAAGACTCACTCCGCCTTCTGCAAACTGGTACGGAAAGGTCGGAACAATTATTTTCTACTTTTCCGTATGTCTTATCGTATTTCTCAAGGCCTTTTTTGCCTACGAAAATATGGTGCTTGATCTGATATTGCTTTCGGTTACAGCCGCATCCATGCTATACGCTTTGTATCGTTACGGCAAAATCTATTTTGCAATGATTAAGGAGTACAACGAATCACTTAAAAAGACAGCTGACATTAAAAATAAATAAATTCCGACAAATAAATATTGAATTATTTGTTAAACAGTTGTATAATTCTTATATTACCATGACAGCAAATGTGAAATTTGGTGTCCTAAAAAGGAGTATGCTATGCTTTGTACAAGATGCGGAAAACGGCCTGCGGTTGTTTTCGTTTCAAATAATAATTCCAAAGATGCCCCGACGGCAGGTTATTGCCTTACCTGTGCAAAAGAGCTTGGAATCAAGCCGGTTGAGGATCTTATCAGCAAAATGGGTATCTCGGATGAGGACCTTGAAAATGTTCAGGATCAGATGAATACCCTCATGAACAGTATGGGTGACGGCGATATGTCACAGCTTATGGAACAGCTTGGTGCGGATAACCTTGCCGAGCAGATGGGCGATTTTTCTAAAGACGGTGACGGCAGTGAGGATGATGACTTCTCTCACGGTGCACCTGCATTCCCTGCATTTTTCAACAGTATGTTCGGCGGACAGAACAACAATGCGACAAATCAGGATAATAATAAAAAGGGCAAAAAAGAGAAAAAAGAAAAGAACAGAAAGCACATCAATCTTTACTGTGAAGACCTCACACGCAAGGCGAGAGAGGGCAAAATCGACCGCATTGTCGGCAGAGACAGCGAGATTGAGCGTGTAATTCAGATTCTTTCAAGAAGAACAAAGAACAATCCTTGCCTTATCGGTGAACCCGGTGTAGGTAAAACCGCTATTGCAGAGGGGCTTGCTCTCCGCATTGCCGCAGGAAATGTTCCTCAAAGACTTAAAAACAAGGAAATTCAGCTTCTTGACCTCACCTCACTTGTTGCAGGTACTCAGTTCAGAGGTCAGTTTGAAAGCAGAATCAAAGGACTTGTTTCCGAAATCAAGGAGAACGGCAACATAATTCTCTTTATTGATGAGGTTCACAGCCTTGTCGGCACAGGTGACAACGAGGGTACAATGAATGCCGCAAATATCCTCAAACCGGCTCTTTCAAGGGGCGAAGTTCAGGTCATCGGTGCTACAACATTCAACGAATACAGAAAATATATCGAAAAGGATTCTGCTCTTGAAAGAAGATTTCAGCCCGTAAAGGTCGGCGAGCCTACAATTGCTCAGTCAATTGATATTATCGCAGGCGTAAAAGGCTATTATGAGGCACATCACCGTGTAATTGTTGACGATGATATCGTTCGCAAGACGGTTGTCCTTTCCGAAAGATACATAACAGACCGTTTCCTTCCCGACAAAGCAATCGACCTTCTTGATGAAAGCTGTGCCTGTGCTGCTCTCCGCAATAAAAGCATGGAGCGTCACGATAAGCTTGAGGACGAAAGACAGAAGCTTCTTATCAAAAAGGACGCTCTTACAAATGCCGATGAGGTAAACTACGAACAGCTTGCCGAGGTCAACACAAGCCTTGCAAGAATTGACAGCGACCTTAAAGAAATTGACCCCGAAACTCTCGTTTCAAAGGTTACAGAGGAGGATATCGCCAAGGTCATCGAACTCTGGACAGGCATCCCCGCATCAAGAATCAAGGAAAACGAGCTTTCAAAGCTTGCCGGCCTTGAGGACGAGCTTAAAAAGAAAATTATCGGTCAGGACGAGGCTGTAAAGGCTCTTGCATCTGCAATCAGAAGAAGCAGAGTTCAAATTTCACCTCGCCGCAGACCTGCATCGTTCATCTTTGTAGGTCCTACAGGTGTCGGTAAAACAGAGCTTGTAAAGGTTCTCAGCAAGGAACTTTTCGATACCCCCGAAACTCTTATCAGACTTGATATGAGTGAATTTATGGAGAAACATTCGGTTTCTAAAATTATCGGTTCACCGCCCGGATATGTCGGTTACGATGAGGCAGGACAGGTAACGGAGAAAGTTCGCCGCAGACCTTATTCGGTTCTCCTCTTTGATGAAATCGAAAAGGCTCATCCCGATGTTCTCAATATTTTGCTCCAAATTCTTGACGAGGGCAGAGTTACAGACGCTCACGGCAGAACAGTAAACTTTGAAAATACTGTTATCATTATGACATCAAATGCCGGTTCTGCATCAAAGGACAGCGCATTAGGCTTTGGCAAGACTGAAGAAGATGCCTCAAAAGAAAAGGTTATGAAGGCACTTTCCGAGTTCCTCCGTCCTGAATTTATCGCAAGAGTTGACGAGGTTATCGTATTCAACAGCCTTAAAAAGGACGATTTTGTAAAGATTGCAGACCTTATGCTCTCTGAGTATGTACCGACTCTTGAGGAAAAGCACATCAAATTCACATTTGACGAAAAGGTTTGTCAGCTCCTTGCAGAAAAGTCATGCAACGGTGCAAGCGGTGCTCGTGACCTCAGAAACACAATTCGCAGAGAGGTTGAGGAGAAAATTGCAAACGCAATGATTGAGGCAGGTGCAGGCGGTGTTACTGCAATGCACCTTACAGCCGAAAACGGTGAGCCTGTTCTTCAGTCAATCTGATTTTTTACGGTAAAAGTTAACACATAAAATTTCCGCATATCGGGCAGTCATCACGATTGCCCGATATTTTTTGTTGCAATATAATTCCATTAAAGAACAATCCCACACGGCGAGCCGCCGTACCCAATTCGTGTAGATAGTTTGTAAATGTCAAAAAACATATTATGCCCGAGCGGAAGTTTTTTAAAATTGAAAGTTGAAAATTGAAAATGTAAAATTGTGGTCGGGCATGCAGTTTGCAAAATGCAAATCATTGTCGCCCGATTGTAGAAGTTGCGTTTAAAGATAGAGGCGGATATTATCCGCCCGCACGGCGAGCCACCGTACCAAATTCGTGTAGATAATTTGTTTTGCATTATACAAACTGTCTACACGAGAGAAAAACACGAGAGAAAAAAACGGCTGTGTAGCATAATGTACACAGCCGTCTTTTGAAAATAAAATGAAAGAAAGATTAACCTTTTACAGCACCTGAAACAACACCCTCGATGATGTATTTCTGACATGCAAAGTAGAAAATAATAATCGGAACGATACTCAGAACGATAAGCGCCATAATGGCACTTGTGTCCGTATGACCGTAACTGCCGTTAAGATACTGAATGTGAATCGGAATAGTTTTGTAATCCATATCAAGGATAAGATAGGGGAGAAGGTAGTCGTTCCAAATCCACATTGTTTCAAGGATTGCAACCGAAATAAAAGTAGGTTTCATAATCGGAAGAACAATACCGAAGAAAGTTCTCAAAGGACCTGCTCCGTCAACATCGGCGGCTTCCTCAATTTCAACAGGAATTGATTTAACAAATCCCGAGAACATAAATACCGCAAGTCCTGCTCCGAATCCGAGGTATATAATCAAAATACCCCACGGAGTTGTAAGCTTGAGACTGTCGGCTGTCTTTGAGAGGGTAAACATTACCATCTGGAAAGGAATAACCATTGAGAAAATGCAGAAATAGTAGATGATTTTGCATATACGAGAATTTGAACGCTGCAAGTACCACGCACACATTGATGTGCAGAAAAGAATAAGCACAACACCGCCGATTGTAATGAAGAAGCTCCATACAATTGACTTCCAGAACGGATAGTTGCCGTGGAACATACCTGTCATATAGCTTTGAAAGCCCTGAAAACTGTCTGCATTCGGAAATTCAAAGATTGCACGGCTGATTGCCGCATTGCTCTTGAAGGAGTTCATCAGTACAATGAAAACGGGAGCAACATAGAATACTGACACAATAGAGAAGAGAATTGTTAAAATTTTCATTCCTACGGTTTGTTTTTTCTTTACAGGCCTATCCTTAGCCTTTGCTGCAACTTTTGCCATTACTGCTGAACCTCCTTTCTTCTTGTGAAGTAAAGCTGAATAAGGGCAATGATAACAACAATTACGAAGAAGATAACGCCCTCAGCCTGACCTACGCCACGAGAATTCTGGTTTGCATAGAATGTATTGTAAATATTGAGAGCCATCATTTCCGTCTGATAAACCATTGTACCGCTTCCCTGTGATACAATACCCGGAGCACCGCCTGTGAGGGCAAGGTTCTGGTCGAACAGCTTAAATGAGTTTGTAAGTGTAAGGAATGTGCAGATTGTGATGGAAGGCATCATCATCGGCAATGTTACATTTGTAAGCAACTGTTTTTTGCCTGCGCCGTCAATTTTAGCCGCCTCATAAAGATCATGAGGTACGCTCTGGAAACCGGCAATGTAAATAATCATCATATAACCTGCCTGTTGCCAGCACATAAGAATTACAAGTCCCCAGAAACCGTAGTTTGCGTTAAGCGCAAGGTTTGTTCCGTAATACTGAAGAATACCGTTAAAAATGTACTGCCAGATGTAGCCGAGAATGATACCGCCTACAAGGTTAGGAACAAAGAAAACAGTTCTGAATACATTTGAACCCCTGATTCCGAGCGTGAGTGCATATGCCACAAAAAACGCAATGAGGTTAATGAGTATAACCGATACTATAACAAACAGTACCGTAAACCAGAATGAATGTAAAAAGCCCTCATTCTGAAAGGCCTTGACATAGTTTCCGAACCCAATGAATACTGCGTCGCTTGTTGTTCTGAATTTACAGAATGAAAGGTAAATGCCGTTAAAGAACGGATATACAAAACCTATAAGGAAAGCAGCAAGAGTAGGAAGAACAAATATAAGAAAATAAATTTTTCTTTTAGGTTTTCTAAACATAATATTTTGCCTTTCCGTTCATAAAAAAGGGGGGCGGAATGCCGCCCCCCTACCGAACCTGTTAAATTAAAACAGAAATCTTACAATCAGCCGTTAGCCTTTGCATATTCTGTTTTCCAACCCTGTACAAATGCAGTCTTAACAGCATCCCAGTCACCTGTACCTGCTGCATACTGTGTAAGAGCTGTGCCAACACCGTTTTTCCAATCTTCACTTGGCATTGTTGTGAAGTTCCAGCTTACCGGAGTTTTGCCTGCTGCTGTGAGCTCGTTATCAGCCTTAACAAATACATTGGTTGCTTCCTTAGCATTCTTGAAAGGAATTACAAATCCCATATCGTCAGCAAGAGCAGATGTACCTGTTTTGTTTGTTACACACCAGTTCAAGAATTCAAGAGTAGCTGCCTGATCGTCAGCACTTGCCTTGTTGTTTACACACCAGTAGTTCTCTGAACCTGTGCAAAGGCCCTGATTAGCTTCATCGCCTGCGCCGATGTAAATCGGGAGCATGCCGAGTTGGTCGTCCTTCATACCTGCCTTGGTAACTATTGAATATTCCCAGCTGCCGTTCTGGAAGAATACTGCTTCGCCTGATGTGAACTCAGTTTCAGCGTCTGTACCCTTCTTGCTTGCGAGGTCTGCAGGATCACATGTTGAATCTTTGATGTAGAGATCCCAGATGTTCTTATAGTTTTCAAGGTATTTACCCTCGATAGCGTCTGTTGATTTGATGCCCTTATCCTTGTACTCAAAGTAGATAGGAAGGTTAGCAAGGTGAGTTTTGAATCTCCAGTCAGATGAAGAATCCATACCTGCTGATGTGAACGCACCCTTAACGCCGAGCTTATCCTTATTCTTCTGGATTTCATCGGCAACAGTCTTTAACTTCTCAAAGCTGTTGATGTCCTCAATTTTCTTAACCGAAGCAAAGTCAGAATCGCAATACTTCTGGAGAAGAGTCTTGTTGTAGATAATGCCGTATGTTTCAATTACATAAGCAATACCGTAAACCTTGCCGTCTTCTTCAAGCGCATAATCCTTTGAAGTAAGCTGTTTATAAATTTCTGATGAGCTGAGGTCTGCACAATAGTCTTTCCAGTTTGCAAGACCTACAGGACCGTTAACCTGGAAGAGTGTAGGAGCGTTGTCCTTGTCCATCTCTGCTGTAAGTGTTGACTCATAAGTACCCTCGGCAGCTGTCTTAACAGTTACCTCAACACCTGTTTCGTCCGTGTACTTCTTAGCAAGAGCCTGCCAATCCTTGTCCTGCTCAGGCTTAAAGTTAAGATAGTAAACTTTACCGTTTTTTGCGTTGCCTGCTGCACTTGAATCATCTTTTGATGAACCTGATGATGAAGAACCGCCGCAGCCTGCAAGAGCAGTAGCAGTCATCATACCTGCAACTGCAAGAGCTGCAGCTCTTTTGATTGTTGATTTTTTCATAGCTTTCACCTTAATTAAAAATATTTATCCGCTAAACCCGGATATTGGCGAGAGAACAACATTCTGTGTTCTCTCTATTGCCACAATCATAACACACTATTTATGAAAATACAATAGATTTTTTTAAAAAATTTCTCTGTGATTAGTCAAAACGAAGGTATTGACCAAATGTAATTTCAAAATCAAACAAAAAACAACCGCATATTATCTGAGTTTTTTGACTTATTTGTCAAATAAGAAATATTAAAGTAACATTAAAGTTACAATATTGTAACCTGTCAAATATGGTCATTCTATTGAAAATGACAAGCGCTTTGTGCTAAAATTATGTCAAATTTGTTTTTTAAGAAGGTTAATTTAGCAATTATGAAAAATTTCAATCAATCATCACTTGCACGATTTTTCACCCGATTTCCTAAGCTGTTATTTGCGGGATTGATGTACTCAATTCCGTTTGCTGTATTTTCCGGAATATTCATTCTCATAAGCTTTCTGTCCGGATTCAACAATGTAATATTATGGAGCTTGGGTATAATTCCTGCAATGCCGTTCTATTCCGGACTTGTAATGGTAATCCGCAAAATTTCGGTTGAAAAAGAGGATGTAAATGTTTTCAAAACTTTTGTACAGGCATTTCGTGAAAATCTGAATAAATCAATTTTCAACGGATTTGTCGCTTACCTCATAGTAGCATGTTCATTTTTTGCAATTCTCTATTACGGAACACTTGCTCAGACAGACATAGTCTACGGCTCTGTCTTTACCATATATATAGTGTTCTCAATTGCAATGCTGATTATGCTGTTCTATGTACCCCTGCTAACAATTACCTATGACCTCAGACTCCGTGACATTTATAAAAATTCACTCCTGTTGATTTTCGGTAAAATTCTCAGAAATATTGTAGCACTTGTGCTTGTCGTAATAGTTTCATTCGCAGTATTCCTCGCAGTAATCTATGCAAAGGGCGCAATGCTTGTTGTTGCAGTTGCTCTCTCGGTAATTTTCTACCCGATGATTGCAACCTATATAATAGTATCCGTAATCGCAAAAGGCGTGCAGGAGTCTGTCGGTTACTTTACAGGTGATAATGTGCAGTATGTCCTCACGGAAGAAGAAGTTCAGCGTGAAACCGAAGCAGTCGAAAACGCAAACTCCGATGATGACTACATCTTTGTCAACGGCAGAATGATTAAAAATCCGGCTAAAACGAATACGAAAGAGTAATTTTTAAAGCACTTTGCAGAATGCAGGGTGCTTTTGGTTTTATATGCATAATGTGTTAGGTATATATTTGTGATTGATGTGATTGCTGCTTTTTGACTGACATTTGACTAATATTTAAGCAATATTTTACGGTAAAAATGAACAAATAAAAACCGCACCAAAGAGCCTGAAAACGGCTTTTTGATGCGGTTTTTGTTATGGAGCTGAAGAAGGGACTTGAACCCTCGACCTACTGATTACGAATCAGTTGCGCTACCAACTGCGCTACTCCAGCGTTTAATTTTTCGGTTGTTCGGCTGTAATTCGGCTGTAATAAAGCAAAAAATACAGAACGCAGAAATTGCATAAAAACATACACACTAACTTCCGCTACATGATTATACATCAAAAATTTAAAGATTTCAATACCAAATTTGAAAAAGAGGTTTACAAAAACCGGAAGAGAGGCATAAAAGTTTTACGAATCAATAATAATAGATGCAGATATAATTCATCAAAAAAATATTTATGAATACAAAATAATGCACAAAAATCGTGCCGATTTTTGTTTAGTGAAGTGTTATCACATTTGTGGAATATTTTATTTAAAAGTATTATAATTGAATCGCAGTGTGCAAAGCGGAAATACTTTTATGTGATAGGATGTGCAGAAGATGCCCAAAAGAAAGTGCAGTAATATCGACGCTTCGGTAGGACTCAGAATGCGTTATTACAGAATTCAGTGCGGACTTACCCAACAGCAGGTTGCGGACGCATTAAAGATAAACAGAACAACTTATACAAAATATGAAACGGGAGTTTCCGAACCAAGCCACGAGCTTCTCGGAAAAATCGTTAAAATGTTCGGTATCGATTATAACGCAATTCTTGACAACAGAGATTATTTTGAAAGAAGAGTTGCCGACGGTGACATGACGCTCAATGTACTGACTCTTTCCGAAAGAGCAATCATTGCAAGATATCGCTCAATGTCTAAAGAAGATCAGAAGAAAATTTGTGAATATATAGATATGCTCTACAATGAAAAAGCAAAGAAGATTTTGTAAAAAACACTTTACTTTTGATTTTGATTGTGATAATATAAAACAGATGACCGTGTCTCGGAACAGGGAGTATGCCGTTTGTCGGATTTTCACAGCCCTGCCCTGAGATGTTGGCGACTATTTTTGAAAGGTGGAATTTTTAATGCTTAAAGAAGAAAAGCAGGCTATCATGGCTGAGTACGCAACTCACGAAGGCGACACAGGTTCTCCGGAGGTTCAGATTGCTCTTCTTACAAAGAGAATCAATGACCTTACCGAGCACCTCAAGGTTCACAAGAAGGATCACCACAGCAGAAGAGGTCTTCTCAAGATGGTTGGTCAGAGAAGAAGCCTTCTCGCTTACCTCACAAAGGTAGACATTGAAAGATATCGTTCTATCATTGCAAGACTCGGTATCCGTAAGTAATTTTTTAAGTACACAAGGGCAAGCGAAAGCTTGCCCTAAATTCGATTTTCTGCGGGATTTTTATTTGCTGTTTTTTAGCGGTAAAACGATTAAATAACATATGCTTTTGTGTGTTTGTCAGTTTTGTTTAATGGTTTTATTGCTAAATCGGCGTAAAATCCCGTTTGAATAAATTTGAACTTTATTTAAAATGTGAAACTTATGTTTCGGAAAGGATTTTACTAAAATGAATCGACTTATGACATTCGACAAATACAGAGTATTTGAAACAGAATTTGCCGGCAGACCTCTAAAGGTTGAAACAGGCAAGATGACACAGCTTGCAAACGGTGCGTGTCTTGTTCACTACGGCGACACAACAGTTCATGTTGCTGTTACAGCATCAGAAAAGCCAAGAGAGGGCGTTGATTTCTTCCCGCTTTCGGTTGACTATGAAGAAAAGATGTACGCAGTAGGCAAAATCCCCGGTTCTTACCTCAAGAGAGAGGGCAGACCTTCGGAAAAGGCTATCCTCACAAGCCGTGTAATCGACCGTCCTATCCGTCCTCTTTTTGACAAGAGTATGAGAAATGATGTTTCAATCGTTTGTACGGTAATGAGCGTTGATCCCGATTGTCAGCCTGAAATTGTTGCCATGATCGGTGCTTCAATCGCAATTTCAATTTCTGATGTTCCGTGGAACGGACCTATCTCGGGTTGTTCTGTAGGTATGATTGACGGTGAGTACATCATTAACCCGACAGAGGAGCAGAGAAAGGTTTCTCAGATGGCAACAACAGTTGCCTCAACAAGCACAAGAATTGCTATGATCGAGGCAGGTGCCAACTGCGTATCTGATGACGATATGTACAATGCTATTATGGCAGGTCACGAGGCTAACCAGAAGATTATCAGCTTTATTGAGGAAATCAAGGCTGAAATCGGCAAGCCTAAGTTTGAGTTTGCAAGTCTTGAACCCGACCATGATATGTTTGAGGCAATCAAGGCATTTGCAGAAGAAGATGTTAAGGTTGCTCTTGATACAGATGATAAGAGAATTCGTGACGAAAGACTCAAGCCTATCTATGAGGCAGTTCATGAAAAATTTGACGAGATTTATCCCGAAAGCGAAGCTCTCATTGACGAGTGCCTTTATAAGACACAGAAGTTCATTGTTCGCCGTTGGTTACTCGATGAGCAGAAGCGTGTTGACGGCAGAGGAATGGACGATATCCGTCCTCTCGCATCAGAGGTTGGCGTAATTCCGAGAGTTCACGGTTCGGGTATGTTCACAAGAGGACAGACTCAGGTTCTCACAATCGCAACACTCGGTCCTGTTTCCGACAAACAGCTTCTTGACGGCATTGACGGTGAAACAGAAAAGAGATATATCCACCACTACAACTTCCCAAGCTACTCAGTCGGCGAAACAAAGCCAAGCCGTGGTCCGGGCAGAAGAGAAATCGGTCACGGTGCTCTTGCAGAAAGAGCACTCGTTCCTGTAATTCCTTCGGTAGAAGAATTTCCGTATGCACTTCGCCTTGTTTCGGAAGTCCTTTCTTCAAACGGTTCCACTTCACAGGGTTCAATCTGCGGTTCAACTCTTGCTCTTATGGATGCAGGTGTTCCGATTAAGGCTCCTGTTGCAGGTATCTCATGCGGTCTTATCACAGAGGGCGACCGTTGGATGACAATGGTTGATATTCAGGGCCTTGAGGACTTCTTCGGTGATATGGACTTTAAGGTAGCAGGTACACATGACGGCATCACAGCTATTCAGATGGACCTCAAAATCAGCGGTCTTACTCCCGAAATGGTTAAAGAGGCTCTTGCCAAGACTCACAAGGCTCGTAACTACATTCTTGATGAAGTAATGCTCAAGGCTATTGCAGAGCCGAGAGAAGAGCTTTCAAAGTACGCTCCGAAGATGTTCACAACAACAATTCCTGCTGACAAAATCAGCGAGGTTATCGGTAAGAGCGGTAAGGTTATCAAGGAAATTCAGGCTGAATGCGAAGTTAAGGTTGACATTGAGGAAGACGGTGAACTCGGACAGGTATTTGTTTCGGGTATTGATTCCGACAAGTGTAAGCGTGCAATCGAAATCATCAACACAATCGCTGTTGATCCTGAGCCGGGTGCAATGTACCTCGGTAAGGTTACCCGTATTATGGACTTCGGTGCTTTCGTTGAAATCGCTCCGGGTAAGGAAGGTCTTGTTCACATTTCTCAGCTTGATGTTAAGCGTACAGAGAATGTAACAGATGTTGTTAATGTAGGCGACATTATCCGTGTTAAGGTAATGGAAATTGACGATAAGGGCAGACTCAATCTCTCTCGCCGTCAGGTTCTTATTGATGTTGACGGTCTTGTTCCCGAAAACGACATTGACGCAGAAAGAGCAGCTCGTCCACGCAGACCTCACAATGACCGCAGAGGCGGCTTTAACAGAAACAACAGAAAGTAATTTTGTAATCTGAAATCTAATACTTTTTAATATTTATACAATCAGTCCCTTTCAATTTGCAAATGCATTGAAAGGGACTGTTTTGTTAATTGAAAATTGAAAGTGGAAAATTATGCTTTGGTGGGTAAATGTCATACACTCAAAATATTAAAAACTAAAATAAAAAGCGGTGGTCAATGCCACCGCTAAATTAATACAATTATTTAGTTTGCATATCTTGAAAGATTATCCCAATCAATATCGTCTTCGGAAACAAAGTCACCGTTTTCCGCTTCTGTAATATCTTTATACTCCTGTTCGGTAACTTTTGTGTAGTCAGGATCCCAAGCAAGTACGAGTTTCTTAATCAATTCGTAGGCAAGTTCCTTGTCGCTGTCGGGAAGCATATCAATCATTTTAGCAATTTCAGCTGTTTTCGTACTCATATACGGCAACTCCTTTCATTTATAAATATCTCCACGAGAACCTATATCCATAATATATATTATTTCATAAGTACCGTCAAGTAACCTTTTAAAAATAATACGGTATTTACCGATTCTTAATCGTTGTCTGCCGTCATCAAATCCCTGCATTAATTTTATATCACCTTTAGGAGGATTAATTTTTAACCCCTCAATTCCAATTCTGATACGATTAACTGTTGCTTTATCGGATTTTGCAAGGAACTTGAGTGCAGCTTTTGAATATTTTACTTCCATAATAACAACCCGTTTGTATTTTTCTTTAACAATATTATATCATCGCTTTTCTTTTAAATCAATAGCAAAATAATTTCATATACAATCAGACACATGAACAAAATTTGCATAGTGTTTAAATTATCCTAATCATCTTGATTTCAACTTGATAACATAGTATAATTGACTTAACAAAAATTTCCGACAAATACGGACACAGATTTATAAAGGAGAGAATACAATGCAGGTTAAAATTTCCGATTCTATAAAATACATTGGCGTTGATGACAAGACAATCGACCTTTTTGAAAGTCAGTATCTTGTTCCCAACGGAATTTCTTACAACTCATATCTTATTGTTGATGAAAAGGTTGCAATTATGGATACGGTTGATAAGAGAAAAACTGACGAATGGCTTGAAAATCTTGACAGAGAGCTTAACGGCAGAACTCCCGATTATCTTGTAATCAGCCACCTTGAACCCGACCATGCGTCAAATATTAAGGTTGTTTCCGAGAAATATCCGTCAATGAAGCTTGTTGGTAATGCAAAGACTTTTTCAATGCTTCCACAGTTTTTTCCGGATTTTGATTTTGCCGATAAAACCGTTACAGTCAAAGAGGGTGACGAACTTGAACTCGGTTCGCACAAGCTTACATTCATAATGGCTCCCATGGTTCATTGGCCTGAGGTTATGGTTTCATATGAAAGCGCAGAAAAGGTTCTTTTCTCTGCGGACGGCTTCGGCACATTCGGCGCACTTGACGCTCAGGAGGACGATTGGGCTTGCGAGGCAAGAAGATATTACTTCAATATCTGCGGTAAGTACGGTGTTCAGGTTCAGAATCTTCTCAAAAAAGCCGCAAAGCTTGATATTCAGAAAATCTGCCCGCTTCACGGTCCTGTACTTGACGAAAATCTCGGTTGGTACATCGGTCTTTACGATACATGGAGCAAGTATGAGCCTGAAACCGACGGTGTGTTCATTGCATATTGTTCGGTTCACGGCAACACAGCCAAGGCTGCCGAAAAGCTTTGTGAAATCATCAAATCAAAAACCGACAAAAAGGTTTCGATTGCAGACCTTTCACGCACAGACCTTGCCGAGGATATTGAAGACGCATTCCGTTTCAGCAGAATGGTTGTTATCGCACCGAGCTATGACGGCGGCGTGTTCCCGATAATGAACGATTTCCTGCACCACCTTAAAATCAAGGGCTACAAGAACAGAAAGGTTGCTATGGTTGAAAACGGCTCTTGGGCTCCTTCGGCAGCAAAGACAATGAGAACATATCTTGAAGAAATGAAAAATGTTGAAATTTGTCCTACTGTTGTGACAATCCGTTCTGCTATGAAAGAAGAAAATATTCCTCAGCTTGAACAACTTTCTGACGAAATTCTTGGATAATATCATAATAAATTGACATAAATGCAATAATAAAAGGATATAAATATATATTTATAGCTTCAATAATTACACCTAAAAGATGGCGAATTTTGTTCTGTAAAGGTTGAGATTGTTATTTTTGTAACAATTAGATAAAAATTCCAAAGGATATTTTACATCAAAGATTTAATTCCGTTGCAAATGCAATTGAATTTAAAACTCTTTTGTTGTACAATAAAGCTAAAGTTGATGCCCACGGAATAAGCATTGAAACAGATTCGTTTTTAGGTAATTTGTTTTGGAGTTTTGAAATTAGTCGTGAAAAGTTCTTTCTTCTGCCTGTATTCAATGCTTATTTCGTTCATTCATATTGATATATTCCTTCTATAACCCAATATACCCCGAAAATGACCGACGCTTGTTGTCGGTCATTTCACTTTTCGGCGGGTTTCCATTTCGGCATAATTGTACATAGTTGTAATTCAACTAATTTCCCACAGTGAAAAAATTGTCAAATTCGGTAATTTTGCCTATAACAAAATTATGCAAAATGTGGTACAATAATATTGTAAGAACTCAGTGTTTATCTGAGATTTAAGATGATGCGATTATACGGATGGTGAGAGTATGTACAGTATTGGTGAGGTTGTCCTTTACGGCTCAAACGGAGTTTGTGAGATTACCGAAATTACAACGAAAAAAATCGGAAAGGATTCTATTGAATACTATGTTTTAAAACCTGTTTGCTCGGATTCTTCAACGCTTTTTGTTCCGACTCAGAATGAAATGCTTGTGTCAAGAATGCGTGTTGTCCTTTCTTCGGATGAAATTAAAGATATTTTGTCACAGAAAACCGATAATGAAATATGGATTGACAATAAAGCCGAAAGATGTGAAAAAATCAAGGAGATTATTTCGGGCGGCGATTGTATGAAGCTTGTTGAGCTTATCAGGAGAATGCACTTCCACAGTAAGCTCCAGCTCAAAAAGGGCAGACGACTTCACATTACTGACGAGCGTTTTCTTAAAGAAGCTGAAAAAATGGTTTGTGACGAGGTTTCGGTTGTTCTTCATATTGACCGTAACGATGTTCTTCCGCTTGTGCTTGCAGGCTGATTTTTTAAAAAATATATAAAGGATACAGAGGATTAACCGGAGCATTCTTTGAACTGCTTTCAATGTTGTTCCTCTGTTTTTTTATTTTTTGGTAATTCTAGGTTGTTTGCCTATTTACAAAATGTTGCATTTTGTAGTAAAATGTAAGAATAATGATTTATGGAGCTATTTAATGAGAAATTTCAAAAAAACTTTATCATTTTTACTTTCAACGGTAATAATAGTTTCGTCAGTTGCAGGTGTCGGTACAACCGTTTTTGCCGCAACCGATGAACACACATACAAAAACTTTAAATACAGAATTCTTGACGATAACACAGCCGAAATTTGCGGTTATACGGGCAAGAATGCAGTTGTGACTGTTCCCGACTGCATTGATTCAAAGCCTGTAACCTCAATTGGCAGGACGGCATTTTATTCAGGCAAAATCAAGGAAGTGACAATTCCAAACACAGTAAAAAATATCAAATGGTGGGCTTTTTACGGTTGTGAAAGCCTTGAAAAAATCAACCTGAATTTTGGTTTGAAAACTGTAGGCTACGGTGCGTTTATGAATTGTAAAAATCTTAAATCCGTGAGCATTCCAATGTCCGTAACGCAGATTTGCGATGATTCGTTTGCGGTAAGCTGTTCAACCAAAAAGGGCGTTTTTGACACCTACAGTAAGCAGACAATAAGCACTCAGCAGTATTCAACCGATTCATCATTCACTCTTGATGGCTATTCGGGGACTGTCACAGAAAAATATTGCAATGATAATTCGCTAAACTTTGTTTCGTCGGGCAATGTGATTTACGGCGATGTTAATAACAACGGAACTGTTGATGCAGCTGATGCAAAGCTTGCCAAAAGCCTTATCGATACTGTTCCGACTGAGGAAGAACTGACGGCTGCCGATGTTGACGATGACGGCAAAATCACAGAAAATGATGTTAATCTTATTTTGCAGGCTGTCAGCAACGAATTTTACGCACAGCTTTTTCCGTGTGCAAAGGCTATGTATTCTGCTCCCGACTACCTTTCGGGCAGAACTATGTATTGTGACGGCGACAGCGTTGCCTACGGTTCGGGTACGAACACAATGGGAAATTCAACATATTCTTTTTGCAATTATGTTGCCGAAAAATATAATATGACAATGACCAACAAGGCTGTACCCGGCACAACTCTTGCAATACGCAAGGATTTTATAGGTACAAATCACAAAAGTATACTTGAGCGTGTCCGTGAAATGAAAGGCAGTTACGATGTTATTCTGCTTGACGGCGGTTTTAATGACCTGTTCAAAAATGTTAAAATGGGTGCAATGACCGATATAAATAATAAATCGGGAAAATACAATGAATACACCACAGCAGGTGCGTTGGAAAGTATTTGCTATTTTCTTGACAAGAATTATAAAGACTCAATTAAGCTGTTCGTACTCTGTCACAATTGCTCAACAAGAACAAAACAGTCACAGTATTGGTCTTTAATGAAAAATATACTTGATAAGTGGGAAATTCCCTATGTTGACCTTTCGGAAGAAACAGAGCTTACCGGTGATAATGAGGAAATTACAACACAGTATTTTAGATATAATGCAACAACCAAAAAAGGCGACGGGATTCACCCTCTTGCATATGCCAATATGAAGATATACGGTCCCATCGTTGCCGAAAAGCTTAACGAAACAGTACAGAGCAAGTCTGAACTTGTTTTGCCGAAAAGCGATATTTCTATGGGACTTTTTGAAAGTTACACCCTTAACAGCGAAATTACGGAGTTGAGGGGAGATATAGATGTCAGCTATTCAAGCAGTAACCCGTCAGTTGCCTCTGTTGATGAAAACGGCAATATTGTTGCCACGGGCATAGGAGATACGGTTATCACGATTTCGACATCTGACGGTAAAACAAAAAATGTGAATGTGAATGTAAAGTTTCTTGCAATGGCGGTTAGCTTTGGCAAAAATAAAATTTCACTTTCAGAGGGTAATTCAAGCTTGCTGAATCTTTCTGTAGCAGACGGTGAGGCGACCTGTTCAACAACCTATTCGTCAACAGATCCGACTGTTGCGTCTGTTGATGAAAACAGCGGAAAAATTACAGCCAACAAAACGGGCAAAACCACAGTATCATGTACCACGGCAAACGGTGTAACGGTAAGGTGCCTTGTATATGTCACAAGCAGTGCGCTGACTAAAATGCAGAAAGCGTAAGGCGTTTATGAAAATATTTAACAGAAAATTAAAAATAACTTCATCTGCTTTGCTTACATTATGCATGGTTTTTGTAATGACGGCTTGTGCCGAAAACAGCAGTCAGTCCGAAAAATCACAGCCTGCAGAGCAGACGACTGTTCAGCCGACAACAATGTCAGCCGAAGAAATTAATGACCGAAAGCTTGATAAATTCATATCCGATATGACGCTTGAAGAAAAGGTGGGGCAGATGTTTTTTGTACGCTGTCCCGATGAAGACGCTGTGCAACAGGTCAGCGAGTACAATATCGGCGGTTACATCCTGTTTGGCAGAGATTTTGACGGTAAAACCAAAGATGAAGTTGTTGACGATATTCACAGCTATCAGAACGAGGCGGATATTCCGCTTTTAATCGGCGTTGATGAGGAGGGCGGAACGGTTGTGCGTGTCAGCAGCAACCCAAACCTCCGTGAAACTCCGTTTCTTTCTCCAAAAGATACTTATGCAGACGGCGGTTGGGATGCTGTCAAGCATGATGCAGAAGAAAAAGCGGATTTGCTTCTTTCACTCGGAATCAATGTGAATCTGGCTCCCGTGTGCGATATGACCTCGGATGAATACGGCTTTATGTATGACCGTTCTTTCAGCTCGGATGTTGATATGGAAAACAGATATGTGCGAACCGTTGTTGAAACAAGCAAATCAAAAAAGCTCGGCACGGTTCTGAAGCATTTTCCTGGTTACGGCAATAACAGCGACACACACACGGGAATTGCATACGATGACCGTGACTATTCGGAATTTGAAAATACGGATTTTAAACCGTTTTATCAGGGAATTGAGTCCGGTGCCGACTGTATTCTTGTTTCACACAACATAGTTAATTGCATGGACAGCGAATATCCTGCGTCACTTTCACAAAAGGTACATGATATTCTCAGAAATGAATTCAAATTTGACGGTGTAATTATGACCGATGACCTTATCATGGACGCAATCACGGATTTTACGGGAGATGAAGCGGCGGCAGTCACAGCGGCAAAATGCGGTAACGATTTGCTCTGTTGTTCATCTGTCGATACCCAATATCCCGCAGTTCTTGAGGCTGTTCAAAACGGTGAAATTTCCGAAGCTCAGGTTGACGCATCCGTAAAGCGAATCCTGAAATGGAAACAAAATCTCGGCATTTTTAGTATTGACACCTATCAGAAAAAAGTCAAATCAACCGAACCAACGGATACCGTTGGAAGTGAGGAGTGAAAAGTTAATAGCTGTTAGGTGCGGTCGGGAAGATAGTTTGAATCGTTTTGCCCGAGTATGCGACTGCAAAAATTCTTACGGTAAAACATAAAACACCCCGAAGATTAAGTTCTTCGGGGTGTTCTGTTTGTAAAGGTTGGCTGAAATATATCTCAACAGATGTGATATGCTGATTGTGCTGTTGACTCTTTCCGTCAGGAAGAAGGCGACTTTCTTGGAGTTGCTTATATCCTTTTTCCTATCTGTTGAAGCAAGTGTAGTTGCCTACTATATTTGCAAGTGGTTGGATAGATAGTAACTTCAACAGCCAACCTATGAAGAAACCCTCGAAGTCGGTAGCTTCGAGGGTTTCGTTTTGCCCAATGGACTATTTACATCATTTTGCCTATGATTATTGCAACACACATTTCTGTGCATTTCAAGTATATGCCGAAAAATTATTATTATTCCTGATTAGAATTATTTAACACTTTTACAAGCAAAGATTCAAAGCTTTTTTCAAAGTTTTCGTCATCTTGTTTTGTACGCTTTTTCGGTCCTTTAATGTGATGCTTGCCGTTTGACATTCTCGCCTTTTTGGCAAGGTGTCTGTCCATAAGCAGACCGCCTATGTTATCATCCGAGAAAATTTTCCCCGACTGATGAATACAGTACGCACCCTTTCCAAGCACAAGTGCCGCAACTCCGTAATCCTGAGTTACCGCAATGTCGCCCTTTTTACAAAGGTTGACAAGCGCCAAATCAACTGCGTCTGCACCTGCACCGATAATTTTTATCTCGCTGTAATCTGACTTTAGGACATGGTTTGTGTCACACAAAAGCACAACGGGAACATTGTGCTTTTGTGCAATCCTTTCAACCGATTTTACAACAGGGCAGGCATCCGCATCAACAAGAACAGTTATACCGTTCATTATTTTTCCTCAATCTTAATTGAGTTGATAACAGGCTGATTTTTCTTTTCAACAGTACCGTTTGAATCTGTAACAGGGGTGTCCTTGCAGATTTTATCAACAATATCCATACCCTTTGTTACCTTGCCGAATGCGGCGTACTGACCGTCAAGATATGTGCTGTCAGCCTGAACAATAAAGAACTGTGAGCTTGCACTGTCGGGTTCATTTGAACGAGCCATTGAGATAACGCCTCTTGTATGTGAAAGGTTGTTTTCAACACCGTTCTGAGCAAATTCGCCCTTGATTGTTTTTTCACTGCCGCCTGTGCCGTCACCCTTTGGGTCACCGCCCTGAATCATAAAGCCGGTAATGATTCTGTGGAAAGTAAGACCGTCATAAAAACCGTCTTTTGCAAGGTCAACAAAGTTCTTGACTGTAATCGGAGCAAGCTCCTCATAAAGCTCAACTTCAATTTTACCGTAGTCTTTAACATCAATAGTCGCTGTGTAGCTTGATTTGTAGTCGGTTGTGTCTGTGCTTGCGGATGTTGTTTCTTCGTTTGAAACTGCAGAAGTTGCTTTTTCAGAAGAACTGCTCTCTGTGTCACCGCCGCAACCGCTCATTAAAAAGCATGTGCAGAGAATAACTGCGGCAACCATGATTGCCGAAATCTTTTTAATTTTTGTCATTTTCAAATTCCTTTCGTAAATAAACTTAATTTATTTTATCATTATTATGTCTGCAAATCAACCTGAATTGACACAAAAATATAAATGTGTTAAAATTTTTTGTATGTGAAATACCGACAAAAGGGGAATGTGGCTTGAAAAATAATGAAATAACCGATATTACTTCAAAACGCAGATTGTTTGAGCTTAATCTCGGTGATGTCCGAAAGTACCGTGACCTTGTTATGCTGTTCGTAAAGCGTGATTTTAAAAATTCATACAAGCAAACCGTACTCGGCCCGTTGTGGATAATAATAAAGCCGTTCCTTTCAACATTTGTTTTTACCGTAATTTTCGGTATGATTGCCAATATCTCAACTGACGGAATGCCTCAATTCCTGTTTTTTATGGCAGGCAATATTTTGTGGTCATTTTTTTCAAGCTGTCTTAACGGCAGTTCATCAACCTTTATCGGCAACGCAAGGCTGTTCGGCAAGGTGTATTTTCCAAGGCTCGTAATGCCGTGCGCAAACATAATTTACAACACCATCGGTTTTTTGATTAACTTTGTAATGTTCTTTATACTTGTTCTTATATATATGTTTACGGGTTCAAATGTTCACCCGAATTTATGCGCATTGCTTATGCCTTTGATTCTGCTTTCTTCGGCACTTTTAGGCACAGGCTGCGGACTGATTGTTTCGTCTGTAACAACAAAATACCGTGACCTCGGTGTGCTTGTTTCATTTGGAGTAACATTGTGGATGTATATTACTCCTGTTGTTTATCCTGTTTCTCAGGTGTCGGATTCATTCCGTCCGCTTGCACTCTTAAATCCTGTTGCTCCGCTAATTGAAACATTCCGTTACGGATTCTTAGGCAGTGGAACATTTCCGTGGCAATATCTCATATTGAGCTTTGCTGTTACGGCAGTTGTCCTTCTGTTCGGAATAATCGTCTTTAATAGGGTAGAAAAGAATTTTATAGATACGGTATGATGTCATGACTGAAATGAATGAAAATTGCGTAATAAAAATTGAAAATCTTTCAAAAGAATACCGACTCGGTGCAATCGGTTCGGGAACTCTCCGTCATGATTTGCAGAGTTGGTATGCAAAAAAAAGAGGTAAAGAAGATCCAAATCAGAGAATCGGTGCCAAACAATACACAAAAGGCGACACATTTTTAGCACTTGACGGTGTGAACCTTGAGGTAAACCGTGGAGAACGCATAGGAATTATAGGCGCTAACGGTGCAGGCAAGTCAACTCTGTTAAAGGTTTTATGCAGAATTACCTCTCCGACAGATGGCAGAGTGCGTTTCAGGGGACGAATTGCCAGTATGCTTGAGGTCGGAACAGGCTTTCATGCTGAGCTTACCGGCAGGGAAAACATCTACCTTAACGGTGCAATCCTCGGAATGACAAAGAAAGAGGTCGCTTCAAAAATAGACAGTATTATTGAATTTTCAGAGTGCGAAAAGTTCATTGATACGCCCGTAAAGCGTTATTCATCGGGTATGTTCGTAAAGCTTGCGTTTGCTGTTGCGGCACACCTTGATGCAGAAATCATGATTATGGACGAGGTGCTTGCTGTCGGAGATATGCACTTTCAGAAAAAGTGTATCGGAAAAATGCGTGACCTTGCAACCGAGGAGGACAGAACTGTCCTCTATGTTTCACACAATATGAATACTATTCGTGACCTTTGCGACAGATGCATAGTTCTTGACCACGGCAAAATTGTTTTTGACGGCGATGTTGAAGATGCTGTAAAAATCTATCTCGGAAGTGCAAACGAAAATTTCCGTGCTATTGAATATGTCGGAAACGAACACAAGCATCATGCCGACAGAAATGACCTTTGTCTGCAATTTGCCGGATATAACGGCAAAGAGGATAATATTTTCTATGATGACGAGCAGATTCTGCTTGAACTCACGTGGAAAAACAAGGCTGATATTGAAAATCTTTGTCTGCGTGTTGAAGTGAGCGATTACCGAAGATATCCCGTTACCGCATTTGTGGTTGAAAATTTCTATTCGGGAAAAAAGGGCGAAACCCACACGGCAAAATTGAAAATAGACATATCAAAAATTGTCCGTGGCGGATACTATACACGCTATGTTTTTTACAGCCGAAAGAACGATGCCTCCCCCTTTGAAACCTTAGAGGTCGCAGACGGTCTGACTTTCAGAAGAAGAAAACCCGATAAATACCAAAACACCTGGCAAAAAGCCTGGGGCAGTATTGAAATGAATGATATTGAAGTTGTATAAAAACAAATTGAAATTTGCGGTTGGGCAAGCAGTTAATATTAAAAGAA
>ERZ791842.297-NODE-297-length-54594-cov-7.92437_pt1 | contig 54594 bp, 46 predicted proteins | sample MGYA00509944_ERZ791842 | MGnify/ENA primary metagenome ERZ791842 (study PRJEB30046, sample SAMN00715263) | human gut metagenome | study: EMG produced TPA metagenomics assembly of the A metagenome-wide association study of gut microbiota in type 2...
CGCGTAAGCGCGGGTTTGTGAGTCTGAGAAGTTTGTGAGTCTGCAAAATTTATAAGTCTGAAAAAAAAAGTCCATGCCGCTGCCGCACTGGCAGCCTGCATGGACTTTTTTCTACTTCAATTTCCACTTCAAAAGCAATGCTGAATTGGTAATAACCAATACAGATCCTGCATTATGCACCAGCGCTCCCACAACCGGATTTAACTTTCCTGTAATGGCCAGTGTGATAGCCAGGAAATTCAGTGCCATGGAAAAAGTCATATTGACCTTAATGGTAGTCATCATGCGCTTGGAAAGAGCTACCAGATGAGGGATTTCTTTTACCTCGTCATCCACCAGCGCAATATCTGCTGCATCTACCGCAATATCACTTCCCACACCGCCCATGGCAATACCAACATCGGCAGCTTTTAAAGCAGGAGCGTCGTTAACTCCGTCCCCGATCATACATACCAGTTCCTTTTTCTCCTGACAGGAACGGATAAAGTTCAGTTTATCTTCCGGGAGACAGTTTGCCTGTACTTCTTTGATATGCAGCTGTCCGGCAATAGAAGCGGCTGCATTTTCATGGTCTCCTGTAAGAAGGACAGGTTCTACATTCAGACTGTGAAGCCGGCTGATCATAGAGGCACTTTCCATACGCACTGTATCAGAAAGAGCCAGGAAACCAGCCAGAATGCCGTCAAAAGCCACATAGATCACAGTACAGCCCTGGGCCAGGAAGCCTTCTGCTTTTTCTGTAATATCCTGATGGAAAGAGATCCTATTTTCAGCCATCATTTCCATATTTCCTGCCAGTATCATTTTGCCTTCTACTGAAGCAGAAACACCACGGCCGGGGATCATATGAAAATCATACACTGCAGGGACGGCGCCGTATTTCTGTTTAAAACAGCCAAGAACCGCTTTTCCAAGAGGATGTTCCGAGTGCTGTTCTGCTCCGGCACAGAAGCGGTAAATATCTTCACTGGAGTAGCCTGGATGAGCGCTGCAGGCGGTAACTACCTTTGGAGTGCCGCAGGTTAAAGTACCTGTTTTATCAAAGGTGATCTTAGAAACTTTTGCCAGTTTTTCCAGAGCATCCCCTTCACGGACCAAAAATCCGTGCTTTGTGGCATTTCCAATGGCAGCCATAATGGCAGTAGGAGTGGCCAGGACCAGAGCGCAGGGGCAGAAAACAACCAGAATAGTAACGGCTCGGATGATCTGACCGGTAAACAGCCAGGTAAGAGCAGCAGCACTTAATGCAATTACCACGATCCAGGTTGCAAAACGGTCAGCCAGACCAACGATCTTTGCCTTTCCTGCATCTGCTGACTGCACCAGACGGATCATGCGCTGGATAGAGCTGTCTTCGCCAACCTTAGTAGCCTTCATTTCAAAGGTACCAAACTGGTTCACTGTACCGGAAGAAACTTCATCTCCAACAGTCTTGTCTACAGGAAGAGACTCACCGGTCATAACAGCCTGGTTTACCGATGTATTTCCTGAAAGGATCACACCGTCTACAGGAAGGGTCTCACCGGGAAGGACGCGGAGAATATCGTCTACAGCTACATCCGTTGCAGCAACTATGGTTTCTGTGCCATCCTTGACCAGCCTTGCAGTCTGTGGTGTCAGGCGCACCAGCTTTTCAATTCCGGCCCGGGCTTTTGCAACAGTCAGTTCCTCTAACAAAGCACCTAACTGCATGATAAATGCCACTTCACCGGCAGCAAAATCTTCATCGATAAAGACAGAGGCGATCAGCGCCAGAGATACAAGAACATCGGCTTTGATGTCAAATTCTGTGATCAGACCAATGACAGCTTCCATGATAATGGGAATACCACACAGAATAATGGCAACCCAGGCTGCGTCAAATGGCAGCGGGATCAGTTTAAAAATACTGATGATCAGTGCAATACCGGAAATGACCAGGAAACAGATGTCTTTCTTTATACCGCCGATCTCCATAAGAGCTTCCAGCTTTTTAACAGACTCTTTCATAATGGATCCTTCTTTCTGCATTATTGCAAATGTTATGTGAGAATGCATATGACTTTTATACCTATGGGGGTATACCTAACATATCTGCATTATACCTATAGGGGTATATGTTGTCAAGAAGCAATTATAAAAGGATCCAAAGAGTAAGGCTCTTTTTTGCACACAAAAAAAGCCAGCCCTGAATGGACTGACTTTGGATATTAGTATATGATGTTAGATTGCGTTGAATTTTCAATCTTTGAGCACCGACGTCATTGCATGTTGGCAAAGCGCTCCACTGCCTTTGTAAAGCTTTCAATGGTTTTATCTGCATCGCCATGTTCGATGCCGTCCCGGACACAGTGTTTAATGTGGCCTTCCAATACCACTTTACCGCAGCCGTTTAAAGCGGATTTTGCAGCATTGATCTGGGAAAGGATCTCTTCGCAGGGAATATCTTCATCGATCATACGGTCAATAGCCTGGACCTGTCCGATGATCTTTTTTAAACGTCTGTGCAGATTATCTGAATCCATGCACTGTCTCATAGTATTTTTACCTCCTTATCCGCGGATGAACCTTTGGAGTATAAGTAAGTGTAACCAAATTTTGGCGGTTTGTCAATGAAGGGAAGAATTGACAGGAAGTGTTGTTTCAGAGTAAACTTGCAGGAGATGCATTTTACTATGAAGGCTGGCGGCAGCTGTGAGAACGCTGAATGTAAGGAGCAGCCAGCTTTCAGGTTTTGAAAGAACGAGGAAGACAGAATATGAAACGATCACTGGAACTAGCAGAAAAGCTGATCCACCAGAGTTATCTGGAAAAAGAAGAATATATGGAATTATTAGGCAGTTATCAGGATAAGGAAACTGTGGTTTGTCTGGGGCAGGAGGCAGCGAGACTTCGTGAAAAATATTATGGAAATAAAGTATACATGCGTGGTCTTATGGAATTTACCAATTTCTGTAAAAACAACTGCTATTACTGCGGTATCCGCCGGGATAATAAAAACGCCAGCCGTTATCGTCTTACAGAAGAAGAGATTTTAGACTGCTGCAAAAATGGATATGAACTGGGCTTTCGTACCTTTGTACTCCAGGGAGGAGAAGATCCTTATTTTACCGATGAAAAGATTGTGGATATCGTTAAGAAGATCCGTAACAGTTATCCAGACTGTGCCATCACTCTTTCCATTGGAGAAAAAACCAAGGAAAGCTACCGCCTTTACAAAGAAGCAGGAGCAGACCGGTATCTGCTGCGTCATGAAACTGCAAATGAAGACCATTACCGCCATCTACATCCGGAACAGATGAGTCTTGCAAACAGGAAGCAGTGTCTGCGGAATTTAAAAGAATTGGGCTATCAGACCGGCGCCGGTTTTATGGTAGGTGCGCCGGGACAGACGCTGGAGTGCCTGGCAGAGGACCTGATCTTTTTAAAAGAATTAAATCCGGAAATGGTGGGGATCGGCCCATTTATCCCTCATCATGATACCAAATTTGCTGATGAGCCTGCAGGAAGCGTGGAACTGACGCTGTTTTTATTATCGGTTCTTCGTATCATCCTTCCAAAATGTCTGCTTCCGGCAACAACAGCTCTTGGAACTGCAGATCCAAAGGGAAGAGAAAAGGGACTGCTGGCAGGTGCAAACGTAGTGATGCCTAATTTATCCCCTGTAAAGGACCGTAAGAAATATGAACTGTATGACAATAAAATCTGTACCGGTGATGAAGCGGCTGAGTGCAGAGTCTGTCTTAAGAACCGGGTGAAATCTGTAGGATTTGAGCTGGTGGAAGACAGAGGAGATGTGGCGTTATAGTGTTCATGCCGCAAAAGATGGAAAAGTATGTTATGAATTTAGTAGGAGGAAATTAATATAATGGGACATTTTTATTTTGTAAGACATGGACAGACTGTATGGAATGTGGAAGGAAAGATCTGTGGGGCAACGGATATTGCACTGACACAGCTTGGTCATGAACAGGCAATAGAAACAGGAAAGAAGATATTAGAAGAGCATATCCAGGCAGACGAGATCCTGTATTCTCCCCTAATGAGGGCTGCGGATACGGCAAAACACATTTCTGAGATCACAGGGATCCCGGTCCGTGAAGAATTACGGTTAAAGGAGCAGAATTTTGGTATATGGGAGTCAACACCAAGAGGCGGTGAAGACTTTAAGAAGGCCAAACAGTCCTTTGCGTGCAGCTATGAAACCGGTGAGTCTATGCTTCGTCTGGCACAGAGAATTTATAATCTTTTAGATGAGATCAAGAGTCAGTCAGATAAGAAAACATATATCCTGGTAGCTCACAATGGCATTGCCCGAGTGGTGCAGTCCTATTTCCATGATATGACAAATGAAGAATTTGCAACTTATGGGATCAAAAACTGTGAGATAAAGAGATATGATTTTTAAATCAGGAAACGCGTCACGGGCGCATTCTCCATATTTTCAATATGTATGGCAATAAAAGTCCCCTCATCAGCGGTTTACAGAGTAATAAACAGCTGATGAGGGGATTTGTCATAAGTGACTGTGCCCGGTGTGGAAATGCGTCAGTTATCTTGAACGTGGTATATCAGGATCACACCCGCTCCATCAAAATATCAACCACTCCGCCGCAGACCATACCATCATCCTCAGCGTCCTGTCCTGTAAGATCCCCGTGATAAAGGATAGGAGACTGATCCTTATCATGGATCATTTCCAGCGCGCGGCGCACAACCGCTGCTTCCATACAGCCGCCGCCAATGGTGCCGATAATGGTTCCGTCCTGAAGGACTAACATTTTGGTGCCAACGCTTCGCGGAGCAGAGCCGTGGCGGGCTACGATGGTAGTCAGGATAGCCGGAAGCCGCTCAGGAGAGTGATTATTTAAAAAGCGGGATACTTCTGTTGGAAAGCCGCAGCTGCGCAGCTTCTGGTTCTTTACCTGAATGATCTCTGCCATAATGGCAACGCCGATCTCTTCTGGTGTTTCCGCACCGATATTTAAGCCGATAGGCGTATAGACCTGGTTTAAAACTTCCGGATCAGTGCCGTTTTCAATCAAAACTTCCTTTACTTTTGCCACACGTTTGCGGCTGCCGATCATACCAATATAGGCGTGAGGCATTTTGGCAATCCGTTCCAGACAGACCTGATCATATCTGTGGCCTCTGGTAAGGATGACAAAATAGGTATCTTTGGAACCTTCGATCTGGTCAAGACCATTTTCAAAGGAGTCGCAGATCACCTGGTGGGCACCGGCTCTTCTGGCATTGTTGGCATACAGAGGACGGTCCTCTAAAACAGTCACTGTAAATTCCATCATGGCGCCAAGCTGGATCACCGGCATGGAAACATGACCGCCTCCGCAGATCACCAGGCGCTTTTCACCACCTAAGCAGTCGCAGAACAGTTTCTTTCCGGCGGCTGTGGCCTGTCCGCTGTCATGGAGTTTTCCAACTTCTTCCTGGTTCTGGGAGAAGAACCCACCTTTTGTGCTTTCCCAGACCAGTTTATCATCTGAAAAGAACGCTTTTTCCCCGAAGGCGTCTTCTTCTAAAACTGTATAGAGAATGTTCTGCCTGTTGGGACTGACACTTGCTATAGCTTCGTATACATCTTTAAATTCTGTTGTTTCTGACATTTTAACCCCCCGTTTTTTAATGTACTCTTGGAGTACATATCGTTTTGTCTATCTGCAGTATGCTGATGGAATATCTGCACAGATATTGGAACTCGTTATTATATATTTTTAATAACGCTTGCTAAATATTATTCATTATAGCATCTTCTGGGAACAGGGGCAAGCAACATTCCAGTTTCTTCACTTGAAAATGTGCTGACATTCGCATATACTAGGTGCAACAGATTTCAGACAGGATATTTTTCATAAGGGGACATTGTCCCTGCTCATGTTTATAAAGCAGGTATGATGAACTTGATCATATCTTTCAGAAAGGCGATGTATGAATGAATGGCTATGTATCTGTAAAAGAAGCTTCACACAAGTGGGAAATTCCAGAACATGGGACCAATTATGGGAAATCCCGGGAAAATCAGAAAAAACGTTTGATCCGTGCCAGTAGAAATCGGATGGGAGGCAGACAGGTGTGATTACCGATGAAACTATATATCAGCAATATCTGCGTGGAGAAACCAATGCAGCTGATCTGCTGGTAGAAAAATACGCTGATATGCTGATCTTTTACATAAACGGTTATATCAAGGATATTCATGAGGCTGAGGACCTGATGATAGAAGCCTTTTCCCAGATATTTGCAAAAGAGCGTCCTATTACGGGAGAGGGCAGCTTCAAGGCATATCTTTACAAAACAGCCCGCAACCTTGCCCTGCGGCATAGCAAAAAACACCGCCACATCTTCCTGTGGATTGATGACCTGGATTTTGAACTGCCAGATAAAACCCTGGCTGAGACCAAAGTTTTTCGGAATGAGCGGGATCGGCAGCTCTATGCGGCACTGGATAAACTGAAACCGGAATACCGGGAAGCAGTATACCTGATTTATCTGGAGGAAATGAGCTACCGGAACGCGGCAGCGGTTATGTCTAAAAGTGAACAGCAAATCAAAAATCTTGTATACCGCGGCAAGCAGAGTTTGAAGGCAATTTTGGAGCAGGAGGGATTTGAATATGCGGACGAATGAAGAACGTTCCAGGCTGATTCATAAACGGACAGCAGAAATAAAACGGGAAAAGCAAAACAGAATACAGAGAGGGCTTGATGCGGTCTGCATAGCAGTTTGTCTGCTTTTGGTTACGGGTATCGGGGCATGGATGCCGGAACTAATGACAGAACCTGCGGCAGGAAACATTGTCCATTCTTCGGGAGCGGCAAGTATGATCGGCAGTCATGCTGCTCTTGGCTATATTGTCATGGGCCTGCTTGCTTTTCTCCTTGGTGTATGCGTAACCGTGCTGCTTTACCGTCTGCGGCGCAGAAATGAGCGCAGGAGCAGAGAGGAAAAAGAAGATGAACTTTGAACTGATTGACAATAGTTTTCAGATAACCATATTAGGATTTTGCACCATTGCAGCTCTTTTTCTGGCTTTGCGGTATAAAAGCAGGAGTTTGCTGATCCTCGCTTTGGCATATGCCTGTTTCTGCATGGGAACGACATACTATATCCTGTATCTGGTCATTATGGGAAAAGTGCCGCAGGTTTTCTATGTAGCTGAGATTTCCTGGCTGGCTGCATGGCTTTTCTATCTGTCTGTGCAGATCCTGCGGATAGAGAGGATCGGATACCGCTTCTCGTGGTTTGCAGGCAGCGCAGCAGTACTTGTCGCAGTGGTCGCTTTTGCCGACCATGCCTTTGGCCCTTCGTATTTTTTCTCCGCGCTGTTTGCACTCACGGCGGGAGCAAATATGTATCTTTCGGTGCTTGGCATGCAAAGTGCTCATCCATATAGAAGCATGGACGGTCTGATGGCTGGCTGCATCGTTCTGCAGGTACTTCTGTATCTGGTTTCCGATTTTATACAAGATTATACCTGCTTTAATCTTTATTTTGCTGTGGACATTACACTGACACTATCCATGGTAGCATTGCTGCCATTTACTCTGCGGGAGGTGGGGAAATGACTTATATCGAAAATATCTTTCTCTGCCTCGCCATACCGATGATACTGTCGCTGTTCTTTATAAGAGGACGGTCCAGAAGCTATACCCTGTTTGTGACCATTGGAATGGGGATTTGTCTGTTGAGTGCCTATGTCAACAGCTTTTTTATGTGGCTATACGGCGTGGATGGAACAGTTGCCGCTATTGAGATCACGCCTGTATGTGAAGAATTATTAAAGCTGCTTCCGTTGTTATTTTACTTTTTGATTTTTGAGCCGGAGCCGAGAGAACTGCCTATGGTGGCAATTGCCATTGCCGCAGGTTTTGCAACTTTTGAAAATGCATGCTACCTGACGGAAAACGGTGCGGCTAACTTCAGCTTCCTGCTGATCCGGGGGATTTCTGCGGGCGGGCTGCATATCCTTTGCGGGATCCTTTCCGGATTCGGCATCTCCTATGTCTTTCGCCACCGCTGGCTGTCAGTTACCGGAACTGCCGGAATTTTAGGCGCCTGCACAGGTTTTCATGGAATTTATAACCTGCTGATAACAGCCGATGGTGGATGGAAAACGGCAGGGTATCTCTTTCCCTCTGTTTTGATCCTCTGCCTTTTCATAGCAAAAATCCTTCTTCCTAAGTTCACCATATCGTTAAAATAATACGAACAAGGCACATTGAGCCGTCCCGTTTTGGAGCGGCTTAAAATTTTTTCAAAAATTTTTGATTTTTAGTGAGAAGATTTTAAATTTCGTGTCTTTTAGTAAGTAGAGGGGTGTGTAAAGCATCTACAATAAGGGAAGGAGTGTGACGATGAACGGCATAACTGAAATCCGGATGCGAAAAATACAGTCCAGGACACGGAAATACCGGCGGCGATATGAATGGCGTGAGATCACCTGTCTGACAGTATGCAGCTTGTTTCTTTTAGCCGGAATAGGAATTTTGTTTGGGCACATACAGGAACCGGGGATATCTTCTGTGGCAGAAGGCTACGGCGCGGTTCTGCTGCGAAACGGAGCAGATCTGTATGTGACCATTGGCATCGCCTCTTTTACAGCCGGTGTGGTGATGACGATCATCTGTATCCGTTGGAGGAAGAAAAAATGGCCATACATCGGATAAGGAAGAAAGTGAGGAATGAATATGAAAAAGCGATTGAACAGAATGCTCAGTACCCTGCTGATATGCAGCATGGTGATGACGATGATGCCCACAACCGTTTTTGCGACGAACCGTAAGGATGCCGTTATGGAAGAATACGCAGGCGGCCTGTGCGAACATCATCCGGAACATGATGATGAATGTGGTTACTCTGAAGGAATAGCAGGAACAGCCTGCAGTCATGAGCACACAGACGATTGCTATAAGGAGGTGATCAATTGTACCCATAGGCATGACGAGGATTGTTACCCGGATGAAATTATATGGGATGATGAGGCCACTCCTTCCGATGCGGACCGGTGGGAACCGGAAGAGTGTCCCCATATGTGCGAGGAGGAAAGCGAGTGTATTTCACAGAAATTGAACTGCCGGCATAAACATGATGATGAATGTGGCTATTCCCCCGCTACCAGGGGAACACCCTGCGAATTTGACTGCGAGATATGTGGTGTGGATGATGACATGAAAACAGCTACCCCGTCTAATGCCAAAGCTGTCACTGTGGCGGGCGTGCAGGCTATGATCGACGCACTGCCGGATGTGGAAGATGTCAGGAAAGGTAATGCAGAAAAAGTAAAGGCCCAGCTGGATGCCATTGACGATGCAAAAGCGGAGCTTTCTGACGAGGAAATAGATGAACTTGATCTCTTCCGTTACATGGAAGTTGCTGCCGCATTGGAACAGCTGCTGTATGGAGTAGCGACCCAGTCTAATGCTGTTATGCTGGCGGATTATGACGGCCCTGCCATCCAGCTTGGTACAGGTGGGATCAGTGGACCGACAGAAGAAGAGGAAGAGGGCAAGGGCAGCTATTATGTCCCCAACAGCTACGTTTATTTCGGTGTAAACAGCGGAAATAGCAGCACGCCTATTAAGTGGCGGGTACTGAATGCGGACACGGCCAACGATGGAACAACAAGCGGAATGTTCCTGCTGTCGGAGTATTTGTTGGCGTCTGACGTACAATTTAACAGTAACTATAGCAAGGGTAATGCCTATCAAGGCAGCGACGCACAGACTTGGTGCAGCAGCTTTGTAGGCAATACAAGCAATTTTTCCACGGCAGAGCAGGCCGTTATGTTTGGTGTTGCAAAGACCGACAGTGGCGAAAGTGGTTTGTATTCTATTCCTTGGGGCGAAAGTAGATTAACTGCAAACGACAAGCTATTTTTCCTGTCTGTGCGGGAACTGGCGGACTATGTGGGAAATTATTGTGATGCACCAGGACTGGCGGCAACAAACACCGCGCAGAGTGCGGGCGTGTGGTGGCTCCGTTCTCCTGACTCCGGCATTGGTTACTATACGGGCACGGTCTACGACGACGGTGAAGTGGTCAATAGCCTCGTGAACCACGACTGGGCGGCTCGTCCCGCTTTTAACTTAAATTCGGATTCTATCCTCTTCACATCTGCCGCTGACGGCGGAAAAACGGATGCTGCGGTAAACGGTAATCTGACCGAAGTTGGCACAGGCAGCGCGGAATGGAAACTGACGTTGAAAGATACAAGCCGCAGTTTCAGCGCTTCTGCGAGCAGCACATTGGTAAGGGTAGGTGAAAACCTGACCGTTACTTACTCCGGCGCGGGTACGGGCAAGAACGAATATGTTTCCGCTATGCTCGCAGACAACAGCGGCAATATCCTCTATTACGGGCGCATCGCACAGAACAGTGCAAATGGCACGGCAAGCGTGGAGATTCCGTCCGACCTTACAGCAGGAACCTATACCCTGAAAGTGTTCAGCGAGCAGTATAATGGCGATTATAAGACCGACTACGCCAGTGAATTCCAGAATATTACGCTGACTGTTAATGGGAAAGTCAGTGAGCAGTTCAATCTTACGCCTGGCACGACCTACTGGTTTGACTTATCCAGTGCGGGGATTCCGGGTTCAACAAATAACGCATTGCCGGATACATCCCGACACTATGTGCCTTTTACTTATGTAGGGAGTCTCAACGCTTATGTGCTGAAACCTGCATCTGAAAATGTGCTGACCTCCTCCGAGGAAGCTTCCCAAGTCACAGATAAAGATGCAAAGTACGGATATACTTACAAGCACAGTCTGTTCATTGCCGACTATACTATGACCCATACCATAAGCTGGAAAATTCTAAATGATAACAAGCTGATTTTTGGCACAGACTTTCAGAACAACCGTGTGGCATACACACTGCGTGCGCCATCAGCAGGACACACCTATGCTTATGGTGATAATGGCGGCAGTACCCCAGACAACAACGAGTGGGACACAATTTTGAAGAAAGCCAATCAAAGTACTCAAACCAATGTAAGCGATTATATCAAAAATTGGGAAGGCATTTGGTCTTATGGGCAGGACACTGCGAATACATCTGCCTTCAGGCAGTTTCGTACAATACGCGGACGTATGATATCTGCGTTCTCCTGTAATATGGAACATAAAGCAGCATCGCTCCCAAAATACGGTTTCCGTCCTATTCTTGAAATTCTGGACGCTGATACGTTGGGCTATGACGGACTGAAAACCATAGTGCTTGACTTAAATGATGGGAAAATTGGCGATACCACAGGCACGGTAAATATCGTTGTGAAAAACAGTGAGAGCTTCACGGCTCCCGAAAGTTCCGGCCTGTCCAGTCCAATCGGGAAAACGGATACTGATTTCTGCTGGCAGGGCAGCGATGGGAATGCTTATATTCCTGGTGCAGATGTTCCTGCAGGTGTGACTTCCCTGACGGCGCAATGGACACCTATGACTTATACCGTAATGCTGGAAACAAACGGTGGTACGATTGCTGACGGAAAAGATGTGATAAGCTATACCTATGGCGAAGGAGCAACCTTGCCGACAGCAAATGATATGACCCGAGAGGGCTATACATTTGATGGTTGGTATGCGGACAGCAGTTTTTCCGGCGCTCCTGTTATGGAGATCAGCAACACTGACATAGGAAACAAAGAGTTCTATGCAAAGTGGAATGCGAACATCTACGCAGTAACGCTGAACCCCAACGGTGGAACGATTGCCAGTGGAAAGGACATAACAAGCTATACCTACGGCAATGGTGCAACCTTGCCTACATCAAATGATATGACCCGCGAAGGCTATACATTTGAAGGTTGGTATGCAGACAGCGATTTTTCCGGTGCGCCTGTTACGGAGATTAGCAGCGCCGACATGGGCAACAAGGAGTTCTATGCAAAGTGGACGCGGAACACCACGCCAATTATCCCCGGCGATACGGTAGACTATATTGTGGAGCATTACAAGGCCGGTAACAATGGTTATATGCTGGAAGAAACAGAGAAACTTGGAGACAAAATCGGCGCGAATGTTACCGCCGAGCCGAAAATCTACACAGGCTACACTTATAACCCGGATGTAGCGGGAAGTGTTACCAGTGGTACATTAAAAAAGATCAGCAGTGCGGCAGATATTATGACCTTGAAACTCTACTATGACCTGACTGTTTACAACGTGACTGTAGAAAACGATGGGAACGGATCTGCATCTGCTGCTCCGGCTTCTGCAACGATGGGCGGGAAAATCACGCTGACATCAACACCAAACAGTGGCTATCGCTTTAAGGAATGGCATATTGTTTCCGGCGACGTGACGATCAGTGGCGATGTATTTACCATGCCGGCCGGTAATGTGGTTGTGAAAGCTGTTTTTGAACGAAAATCAAGCGATGGCAGTGGCGGAGATTCTTCTTCTGACCGTGATGCATCCTCTTCCGCAATCAGAAAAGATCCGATCAAGGGAAGAATCAGCAGTGATCGTGGCATCCTGACCGGCGCAGCCAACAGCATTGCCAATGACGGTTACAGTCACTGGATGCAGGATGATCATGGCTGGTGGCTCCGTTTTGCGGATAACAGCTATCCGAAAGGCCAAAAGCGTGGTATGTCCGGCACTGCATATGTCTGGGAACTTATCAATGGCAGTTGGTGGGCATTTGACGAGAATGGTTATGCTAAAATCGGCTGGCTGAGGGATGATACATTTGGCGGCTGGTTCTATATCGATCCGGAACGAGGTATGCAGACTGGATGGGTTCGGCTTGGTGGTGCCTGGTATTATTTCCACCAGGTATCTGATGGTAGAAAGGGCATTATGTATGCCGGACGGAAAACACCAGACGGATATTATGTAGACGAAAATGGCGCGTGGGATGGCAAAGAAAAATAAATCAGCCGGAATATAAAATGGTCAGAGGTGCGCATGAAAAGAGTTAATATCATATAGGGCACGACTTATAGTAATATATTCCTGGAATATTTTCATGAAGCATTAAATAATTTATTTGACGAACACACATTATTTTTATATGAATTAATGTGTGTTCGTTATTTTTAATTAACATTTTTCATATCTCATACAAAAAATGAAGATGATCATTTGAAACACAGATATAAAGGCATTTCGAAAGGAAAATCCCCGGCATTTTCCAGGAAAAACAGCAGAAAATGTAAGCGTTTACAAAATTTATGTAAGTATTTACAATTTTGTATTTGAAAAGTAGAAAAAGTGTGGTATACTGCAATTCAGAGAGGACATTTCCGGGGTTTCGGAAAGGAAATGGTTTCCGGAAAATTCCGGAAGAGTCCAGAAAGCGAAACAGGAAACAATATCAGGGAATGATCCGCATAGGAAAGGAGAATATTAAATTATGGCACTTCTGAATTATGATGTATTAAAGAAATCCGGTTACGATGGCTATATCCTGGAGGATGCTCCAGTGAAGGTTTTACAGTTTGGTGAGGGAAACTTCCTTCGCGCATTCGTAGATTACTGGTTTGATCTTGCAAATGAGAAAGCCGGATGGAACGGCAAGTGCTGCCTGGTACAGCCAATCGCACCAGGTCTTTCAAAGATGATCAATGAGCAGGAAGGTCTGTACACTCTGTACCTGCGTGGAAGCGAAAACGGCAAGAAGGTAGATGACAAGCGTGTGATCTCCAGCGTTGCTAACTGCTTAAATCCATATGAGAAAGCTGATTACGATAAGATGATGGAAGTTGCTGCAAGCGACGATCTGCAGATCATTGTTTCCAACACAACTGAGGCTGGTATCCAGTATGATCCATCCTGTAAGAAGGATGACTGCCCACCATCAAGCTTCCCGGGAAAGCTGACCCAGGTTCTGTATCATCGTTTCCAGGCTGGTAAGCCAGGAATTATCATGCTGGCTTGCGAGCTGATCGACAACAACGGTAAAGAACTGTTAAAGTGCGTAAACCAGTACATTGATCAGTGGGAACTGGGCGCTGACTTCAAGAAGTATGTAAATGAAGACTGCATTTTCTGTGGTTCCTTAGTAGACCGTATCGTTCCAGGACGTATCCGTGACGCAGAAGAAGTTAAGGCTCTGGATGCAAAGAACGGCTACGAAGATCCTCTGACCGACGTTGGTGAAGTATTCGGCGTTTGGGTAATCGAAGGCGATGAGAAGTTAAATGACGTACTGCCATTTAAGAAGGCTGGTCTGTTAGACAAGGTATTCGTTACTCCGGATATGAGCCCATACAAGAAGAGAAAAGTTCGTATCTTAAACGGCGCTCATACAGGTTTCGTTCTGGGTGCTTACCTGGCTGGCGAGAACATTGTTCGTGACTGCATGAACGATGAGACCATCAAGGGCTTCATGAACAAGATGCTTTACGATGAAGTTATCCCAACCCTGCCACTGGACAAGAACGATCTGTTAAACTTTGCAGCAGCTGTATCTGATCGTTTCAACAACCCATTTGTAAACCATGAACTGATGAGCATTTCCTTAAACTCCACCTCTAAGTGGAAAGCAAGAAATATGCCTTCCTTCCTGGAATACATCAAGGAAAAAGGTGCTCTGCCAGAGTGCCTGACCATGTCACTGGCTGCATACATCGCATTCTACAGCAATGATATCCAGTCTCTTACAGATGCAGGTCTGGTTTGCAAGCGTCCGGCTGGCAACGAGTACACTGTAAGTGATGACCGTTGGGTACTGGAATTCTACAACGATCACAAGGATGCTTCTGCAGAAGAACTGGTACACGCAGTTCTGACCAATGAAAAGATGTGGGATCAGGATCTGACCCAGATCGAAGGTCTGGAAGCTAAGGTTGCAGCTGACCTGAAGCTGATCCGTGAAAAAGGCGCTAAGGCTGCATATGCTAGCTGCCTGTAAAATGGAAGAATATAGGTCTTATTTGATATAAAATCTATAAAGGGGCTGTCCGAAAATGGGCAGCCCTTTTTGTAAGGATTTCAGAATACTATTTTATTATTCCGGTTTTTGCGTATTCTCCCAGTTTTTTTCTTAGCACCATATCCTGTGGATCTAAGAACTGACGCACTTTGTCATAGAGCACTTCATCCGGTTTTAACGCCGCCCGGTACTGGGCGGGAGTGCGCTGGAAGGTAAAACGGAAGCGGGCAGTGAGAGTCTTTAGATCAGGAAAGCCGTTTTTTAAAGCAATATCCGTCAGGTTATCTTTGGTGTAGGTCAGGTCATTTAAGGCATGCTGAAACCTTACTCTTGTAAGATATTCATGAAAATTGATCCCAACCATTTGTTTAAATAAAGTGGAAACATAGGTCCGGTTGTACTGGGCGTAGTCTGCCAGATCTTCTAATGCCAGTTTTTCTGTATAATGTTCTTCTACATAGGTAAGAAGAAGCCGCATGGTAGAACGCCGCTTGTCTTCCTCAGGGATCAGATTGAACTGCTGCGGATCAAATTCTGTAAAAAGTGTGATAAGGAGCAGCTCCAGGTTTACTTTTGCGCTTAACTGGGCGTAGGTACCGCCACATTCTAATGACTGCCATATCTGGCTGGCATAAAAACGGATGCGGCAAAAACGTTCTTCGTAACGGGTGTTTTCATTGGAAAGGCAGGTGGGAAACTGGTAAATATATCCCTTTTTAACTAAAAGTTTTAATGCATTTGACGGAAAATGCAGGACCAGAGCCCGGGTGTCAGGCTGCTGGCGCATGGAGGCGTGGCCGTTGCCTGGTGCTGTCAGGATAAGGTCATCTTCAAAAAGAGAGTGTGTTTCTGTACCACGGCAGTATTCCTGGTTGCCTTTAAGAACGATGCTCAGCTCATATTCATCCGGGTGCCAGTGATAACGGTAATTCATAATGCTGTGTGCAAAGCAGCGCAGGTGGATATTTTCACGGGGCAGATCCATTTCATAATAAGTTTCTTCCATAGGGGCTCCTTTTTATTCTCTAAAATTTTATTTTTCAAAATCCAAACATTTTCCCTGTTGTAAAATTTAGAAAAGATACGATCCAGATTTTAAACCTGATTTCAGAATACTGTTTAATGTGGCCTGTGTCAACGATTGTTTTTCCTTAAATACAAAAGAAAAACCTTGGAAACTGGCAGAATGCACAAGAATCAGGACAAAAAACTGACAAAATAAACAGGGGAAATATTTGGATTTTTTACGGTAAAAGACAGTAGGGACTGAGGGCAGAAGAGGAAAATGGAAAACAGAGGGCAGTAAAAAGCTGCGAATATTCACAGCGACAAAAAATTCACATTCTGTTAGGATGAGCATAACAACAATGAGCCCCGGCCCGGGCAGCTAAGAGCTTATGGAGTTTCAGATTATGATGTTATAATGGAAGGGAAAAATTATGAATACTCAAATGATGATCTGTATGGTGATCTTTGCAGCTACTCTGGTCAGCTATATGATGAATAAGATACCAATGTGGCTAACAGCAATGCTCTCTCTGACTGCACTGTATTTTACAGGCTGCATTGATGCAACTGGCGCACTGGCTGGTTTTTCAAATGCTAATACGCTGCTTATGGCAACTATGTTTATAGTAGCGGCAGGTTTCCGCCGCACATCTCTGGTAGATGGAATGTGTGATGCTATTATGAAATTGACAAGAGGAAGTTTTCTCACAGCCTATTTTGGATATATCCTGATTGCTGTATTACTGACTAACTTTATTGCCAGTCCGATGGTTGTATATGCGATCGTAAGTCCCCTGCTGGCAGCTCTTTGCGATAATACTGGTCACAGTCGTTCTCAATACATGTTCCCGGTTATGGTTGTATGTGTGGCATGCTGCGGCATCCTGCCGCTATCTACTGCTATCCAGCAGGCAGGACAGTTTACCGGATTTATGGAAACCTACGGATTTACTGATATGAGTATCCGTGCTGTAGATTTTACCATTGGTACCTGGCCGATCCTTATTATTGTTCCTCTCTGGGCATTATTTATTGGACCGAAATTCACACCTAAAACACCGGTAGTTCCTATTGAAGCCCTGGAAAAGAGAAATGCTGGAAAACAGGAGCAGAAACTCAGTCCGGTTGTAGACAAGATCGGAATCGCAATTTTCTTTGGTACGATCTTATGCCTCATTTTCTCCAGCCAGTTACATCTTGCTACATGGTCTGTTGCATTGACCGGAAGCCTTCTTATGGTATTATTTGGTGTTGTAGACCAGAAAGCTGCGCTGCGCGACATTCCGTGGGATATGCTGATGTTGTTTGTAGGCGCACTGGCTCTGGGAACAGCACTGACAAATACCGGTGCAGGCGATATGATCGGAAATACCCTTGCATCAGCTGTTGGTGGAACACATAACAATTATGTTCTTGGCGCACTGTTTTTCCTGATCCCGTTTGTACTTACTCAGTTTATGCTGAACCGTTCTGTATCTGCAGTATTTGTTCCAATCTGTCTGCTTACAAGTTCTGCGCTGGGCGCAAACCCTGTTGGACTGGTACTGTTAGTTAATGCAGGTTCCCTGACTGCATTTTTAACACCTATGGCAACTCCGGCTGTTCCTATGTGTATGGCAGATGGAGGTTATGACTTAAGGGCAATTTTTAAGAGCGGTGCCTTGATCACATTGATCCTGCCATTTATTTATATCTTTTATACTATGACCGTATTTCCGGCATTTTAAAGAGAAGAAGGAGTGGATATGGCTATGACCCAGGAAGAAAAAATCGAAATTGCGGATATGGTACGCAGCCGTGATCGGTTTGGTCCGGTAAGCGAAGAAGAACTTGCAGCGCTGCCGGGAAAAGAAACAGAACTTTGGATCCGCACAAAAAACGGAAAAACGGTGCATGTTTTTGAAGAACGTCCGGAAAATTTACCAGAACAGGCTGCACTGCTGTTAAATTTTCATGGCGGTGGATTTCTGAAAGGCCGTACAGACCGGGACCGCAGGTATTGCTGCTGGGCCATGGAACAACTAAATTGCCTGGTATGGGATATTGACTACAGCCTTGCACCGGAAAATCCATTTCCTTTTGCGGCAGAGGAAGCTTATGAGATCGTAAGTTATGCATTTGAACATAGTACAGAACTTGGAATTGACCAGGAAAAGATCATTCTTGCCGGACATAGTGCAGGAGGGAATTTAGTAGCATCTGTTCTGATCAAAAATGAGGAGACGAAAGAACTGCATCCTTGTTGTGCATTAATGGAATATTTCCCTACAGATAATACCGTAGATCCAGTAGAAAGATTGTCAGAAGAACTGAAGAAAGATCCATTTTGGGTAAAACGTGCGGAGACAGAAAAAATGTACACTGATTTTTATGTAGGAGATGCAGATCCATCAGATCCTTTGTGTTCACCTGCATTTGCCAAAGATCAGGCATTGGCCGCGTTTCCAGACTGTCTGATCATATCAGCCGGGGAAGACAGCCTCAGAGATGATACAGAAGCATTTGGAATGCGTCTGGCAAAAGCCGGAGTCTGTGTGACTATGCAGCGAATTATTGAAGCTATGCATGGATTTACTACAAATCGGACACCAGGCTGGGAACGGGCACTGGATCGTCAGTACAAATTTTTTCAGGAGCATTTAAGATAGAACAAATGTCAAAAGAAAAGATATTATATGAGGAGTAAGACAATGAAGATTACAGATGTAAAGCTGCGTTTTGCAAAGCATTACCTGTTTGTACAGATATATACTGATGCCGGGATCACAGGTCTTGGCGAGGCTGGTAACTGGGGGTATTTACAGGCCACAGCAGCAGCCATTGAAAAGTTTGCAGATTACCTGATCGGAAAAGATCCGTTCCGTATTGAGGATTTTAACCAGAATTTCCTGCGTTCCGTGTATTTCCGTGGTTCTGTTATTATGAGCGCTATTTCTGCTATTGATATTGCACTGTGGGATATTAAGGGTAAGGCACTTGGAGTTCCAGTTTATGAGCTTTTAGGCGGAAAGACCCGCGAAAAAGTCCGCGTTTATGCATCTGTTATGCATCTCACAGAAGATAACAATGAGCTTGCAAAGCAGTATCAGCAGTTGCAGGAAATGGGCTTTACAGCTGCAAAAATCTTCTGCAACGGTCCGGTCAGCGCACCAGATGGAAAAGGGGAATTTTATTCCAGCCGTATTGAACGTGAAGTAGAAAAGGTACGTGTCTGCCGTGAAGCAGTTGGAAATGATTTTGACTTTGTACTGGAAGTGCATCGTGGCATGACTCTGCCGGAGGCAGTTGCATTTGGATGTGCAGTAGAGCCTTACCGTCCTATGATCTTAGAAGATCCGGTTCCGCCGGATAATGTAGATACCATGGCAGAGGTTGCATCCAAAGTGGGCGTTCCCATTGCCACTGGAGAGCGCTTTATCGACCTGCGTGAATTTGAGGTATTAATGGCACGTCACGCCTGCCAGTATGTCCGCCCGGATGTATGTGCAGTAGGCGGTATCACTACCAGCAAGAAGATCTGCGCGCTGGCAGAGGCTCATGACGTCCTTGTGATCCCCCACAATCCACTGGGACCTGTATCCACAGCAGCATGCCTGCAGATCTGTGCCTCCATTCCAAATCTTGGCATCCAGGAACTGCCTGGTTTCTGCTTAAACGGTGCAGAAGATAAGATGGTAAAAGAACCGCTGCGCTTTGAAAATGGATGCATGCTGATCCCGGAAGCACCTGGTATTGGTGTGGAACTGGCAGATGATGCAGAAGAACTGTATCCGGCCAATGAGCGTGGCAGCAATGCAGCCCGCAGGGCCTTTGACGGGTCTGTAAAAGACTGGTGATAACATAATATGATACCAGGGTCAAAAGGTCAGAAATCCGACGCAAGCTTGCTTGCAGTAGGATTTTTGAACTTGGGACCCGCCAAAACATGAGTAAGAAGCCATTTTTTGAAGAAAAATGAGCGGATTACGAATGTTTTTAGGATTGCGGGAGTGCAATGCACGTAGCAATCCGGTATCAGAGGGGACAAATACGGCTGCAATGGGAATAATTCTCGTTGCAGCCTGTTTTAATAAAGTTCATTTACAGATCTGGTCTGCTACTGCCTGTGCAAACACAGCGCTGGCAAGATACAGAACGGAGTCGTCAATGCAGAAACGGCCATTATGGTGTGGATATTCCTTTCCATCATCAGAAGGAATGGAATTATACAGAAACGCATAACAGCCAGGCACTTCTGTAAAGAAGTAGGAAGAGTCCTCTCCACCCATGGAAGAATGATCCAGTTCCAGGATATCCTCTGCCGGGAAGACTTTTTTTGCTGCTGTAATGAAATCGGCAGTCATAGTTGGGTCATTGATCACCGGAGGGCAGCCGGACGGAACTTTCATTTCAGCAGTTGCGCCGTACATGGCAGCACACTGTTTACTGATCTCTTCCATACGTTTTAACAGGTGGCTGCGCACTTCAAGACTCTGGGTACGAAGACCGCCTACAATAGTGGCAGAATTTGGGATAATGTTATAAGCTCCATTTCCGGCAGTAATACCGGTGACTGTTAATACAGCAGGTACATTATAGGTGGATTCTCTGGATACCAGTCCCTGAAGGCTGTTTATTATTTCAGCTGCGATCAAAATAGGATTGATGGCCAGAAACGGGGTGGAAGCATGTCCGCCTTTTCCGTGAATATGGATCTCAATACAGTCGCTGGAAGCAAAAACAGCGCCGGTTTTCCAGAAAAGCTGCCCGGATTTTGTGCCGTGTTGAAGGGTCCGGATGGAAGCAGCTGCTTTCTGTCTGGACTTTTTTTTATATTGTGTTATATAATGGACAAAGTGACATTTTGTCCGGCGGTACATCTGTGTTGGCAGAAGCCGGGTGCAGTTTTATGCAAAAGAGGTAATATTTTATGTATCACGATCTAACAAAGGGGAACATTTCCCGTTCCCTTCTTTTATTTGCTCTGCCTATGATGGCAGGAAATCTGCTCCAGCAGTTTTACAACATTGCAGACACTTTGATCGTAGGCCGGGTGCTGGGAAGAGATGCGTTGGCGGCAGTTGGTTCTGCTTATACACTGATGACTTTTCTTACGTCTATCTTTCTGGGCTTAAGTTTAGGTTCCGGGGCGCTGTTTTCTATTTACAAGGGCAGAGGGGATGAAAAAACATTAAAATCCTCTGTATTTCATGCCTTTGTGCTGATCATGGCAGTAACGGTAGTCTTAAATATCCTGGTCTATCTGGGACTGGATGGCATTCTGGCATTTTTAAAGGTGCCGGAAGAGGTATGGCAGGGAATGCGCCAGTATCTGCTGATCATCTTTGCAGGCCTGATCGCAACATCCCTTTATAGCTTTTTTGCCTGTCTGCTGCGGGCAATGGGAAATTCTACGGTGCCGCTGGTGTTTTTGGCAGTTTCGACTGTTATCAACATTGTACTGGATCTGCTGTTTGTGGCCGTGTGGTCTATGGGGATCGGCGGTGCGGCACTGGCTACCATTATCGCACAGTACATTTCGGGACTTGGTATCACGGTTTTCGCCCTTCGCTGCTGTCCGCAGGTGATCCCCAAAAAGAGTGAGCTTAAATGGAATGGCGGCATTTTAAAAGAGATCGTCAACCTGTCTTCTATGACCTGTATCCAGCAGTCGGTAATGAATTTCGGCATCCTTATGGTCCAGGGACTGGTAAACAGCTTTGGCCCGGTAGTCATGGCAGCTTTTGCGGCAGCGGTGAAGATTGACTCCTTTGCCTATCTGCTGGTTCAGGATTTTGGTAATGCTTATTCTACCTTTATTGCGCAGAACTATGGAGCAGGAAACAGAGAGCGTATCAAAAAGGGCACAAAACAGGCTTTTGCACTGAGTATTCTGTTCTGTATCTTTATCTCTGCCCTGGTATTTATCTTTGCAGGACAGTTAATGGGCATTTTCGTAAGCAAGGCAGAAACAGAGGTTATTGCCTGTGGTATTAAATATCTGCGGGTAGAAGGTGCATTTTACTGGGGAATTGGCTGTCTGTTCCTGTTCTACGGTTATTACCGTTCTGTAAAGCGGGCGGGAATGTCCGTAGTCCTTACGGTTATTTCTTTAGGAATGCGTGTACTTTTAGCTTATGTGTTGTCTGCGAAAGTAGGAGAAGTAGGTATCTGGGCGGCGATCCCCATCGGTTGGGTACTGGCAGATATTACAGGACTGGTTTGTATGTTAAGATCGAAACTTTAAGACATGTTGAAAAGGCAAAGTCCAGGTGGTTTGGAATAACGGAGGCATGGTTGTTTGGATAAAAATGAGGACAGAACGATCAAAAACAAGGTCAGAGAAAAGATACAGGGAGTGTCCATGCTCCCTTTTGGACTGATCGCCGGTTTTGCCGGTGAAAAAGAAATTCGTATCATAGAGATTGCGGAAAATGGTTTTATCTTCCGCACAGCAGAAAAAATAGCAGACCCGGAATTATTTCGAGTCTGCTTTTATCATTATCCGAAACTGGAGTATGAGCAGGTAGAACTGCATTCTTATACACTGGAATGCAGCGGAGAATATGAATTTTATTATGAGTATACTCTATATCTGGATCATATAAAAAATAAAGATATTATGTGGGACAGTCATTTTATAGATGATAATGATAGTGCAGAATTTATAGAATACCGCAAACAGGTACAGTATCTTTTAGGGTGGTATGACCGGTATATCCGGATGAAGTTACTGGGAGACAGTGAAGAACTGGCAAGTTTTATGACAGCGTACCCGGAAGGCGGGGATGTGGTCACTGCCAGGGACTTTGAAGAGCAGAAAAAAGCCTGGTTTTTCAGAGAGACGAAAGAAATTCACAGGGATGAAAAAGAAGTAGAAGCAGAAAAAGCAAAGAAAACAGTACAGGATGCAAAACAGAAATTGAAAACTGGATTGGAGGTTGGCTCAGAAAGTCCGGTATCTGAGTATGCATTGGAGTTGGATAATCCCTGGCTTTACGAGGAATATTTATCCAAGGATCTTACAACCTTCATGGAAAATTACTGGAAGCGAAATTACCTGTCCGGGCACTGGCTTTCCGATCACTTTCCACAGCGTCTTTACATCGGAAATTCCTTCTGCCACCTGCTTTTTCCAAAGGAAGACCAGTTGTTTCAGCTTCTTGAAAAAGCCAGAAAAGAGAGCTTACAGGTAACTTTAACATTTTCCTATATCCGCGAATTTATGTTAGAAAACACAGGTCAGCTGATGGAAAAGCTGGAAAATTGGTGCGAAGAAAATAAGGTTACTTTGGAGATACAGGTAAATGACTGGGCAATGGCAGAAATGTTAAAGGGGAAAGTTTTGTTTGTTCCGGTACTTGGAATTTTATTAAATAAGCGGCGGAAAGATCCAAGACTGCACTATAAAACAGAAACAATGGCGCAGATCGGGGCAGAGACGGAAAGTAAGTTCCTTGAAGAAAACAGCTTAAATGCCGATTTTTACAGGAAATATCTGGAAAAAGAATACGGTATTGTAAGGTATGAGTGGGAAAGCTGCGGCTATGATATGGCTCTGCCACCAGGAAAAAACAGCCTGCATCTTCCTTTTTACCAGACCAATACCTCCCAGTACTGCACATTGTATGCAAAGTGTATGACAGGAGAGCGGGGAAAGCAGAAGCTGGCAGAGGAATGTCCGAAGTTTTGTAAAGACTATGCATTTTTGTATCCGGATCATTTGATGATGATCGGCAGATATAATTCGTTATTTGCACTGGACAGTCGTATTTTTGAGGATGGTTCTGGTTCAGGAACAGGAACTGAAATTGGAACAAAAATAAAAACAGAAGAAATATTGAAAAAATGGAAAAAAGCGAGTGTGGATCGTCTGGTAGTGAACCTGCTTGATCCAGGTGTTAAAAGATAAAAAAATAAAAGTACATGATCAGGAAAGGAGTGAAAACGCAGATGAAGATCGTAGCCGGACTTGGTTCTATAGATGAATATATCCCCTATGTAAAAGCCGGGGCAGACGAATTTTTCTGTGGCTACGTCCCTTATTCATGGACGGAAAAATATGGGACACTTCTGCCTCTTAACCGCAGGGAAGTCCTTTGTTCCAATGTACAGTTAGGCGCGTTCAGTGAACTGGAAATACTGGCTTCTATGGTAAAAAAATACGAAAAACCAGTCCACCTAACCTTTAACTCTTTATACTACATTCCAGAACAATACCTGGAAATTGCTAATATCATTATACGGTGTATGTCCATTGGATTTCAAAGCTTTATTATCGCTGACCCGGCGCTGCTTTTATATCTGCGCCAGCAGAGGATAGATTGTGATATTCACCTGAGTGGTGAAACAGCAGAGGTCAACAGCGAAATGCTAAAGACTTTTGAAAAACGGAACCTGAAGCGTCTGATCTTTCACAGAAAAAACAGTATAGAAGATATGGGATCCATTATCAGCAAAGCAGGACAGACCACAGAATTTGAAGCCTTTGCACTAAATGAAATGTGTCAGTTTACCGGTGCATTCTGCAATTCTCTCCACTGCGATGAAATGTGCCATCTTTGTCTGGTTCCCTATGAATTGGGGCGGATCAGAGAATGTGTATCAGCAGAAAACAGATTGAAAACAAGCCCATTGCCAGTGAAACTCCAGGAAAATGAAATGAAAAACATTGGATCAGCAGAAAATGTGGATGAACCGGAAGATGACAGCTATCTTTGTGGACAGACTGGCTGTGGTCTCTGCGCTTTATACCGGTTAGGAAAAGCTGGTGTTACTCATTTGAAACTGGTAGGAAGAGGCAATTACACAGATTATATGGAACGTGACATTAGAAATCTTCGAAAGGCACTGGAAATATTAAAAGATGTCCTAGATATGGAAAAAACTGGAAACATTCCAGCCGGATTAAAAGCGGAAGAAACATATATCTCTCAAATGAAAAAGGAACTGTTTGGTTCAGCTGGAAAATGTAGTGGAATGTGTTATTATATGAATGTGCTATCCTTTTGCAAAAACAACAGAAGTGGTGAACATATAAAACGGAGGAAATAATCATGCGCTATGCTTATGTAGGATGCCGGACAACGAAAGAGAGAAATGCCCGGGGAGAAGGTCTTAAAACTTATGAAATCCAGCCAGATGGCAGCTGGAAATGCCTGCAGTGTCTGGAAACAGAGCCAAACCCGTCTTTTCAGACTCTGGATGGCGAAGGAAAATATCTTTACAGTGTTCATGGGGATATTACGAAGGTTTCCAGTTACCGTATTTTAAAAGATCATACATTAGAGCATATAAATACCATTGATATTGGCGGCAGAAATCCTGTGGATATAACAGTGGACCGCAACAATAAACATGTAATCGTTGCCACTTTACAGGGAGGTACCATTTACACCATTGACCGGAAGAATGACGGTTCCCTGGGAGAAGTGATCGCAGAATTTACCTATGAGGGCAAGGAACCGGGAAAGGTATCAACCATTCATCAGTGTCTTTGGGATAAAAAGAAGAACTTTTTATTTGCCTGTGCCCAGAGCCGTGTAAATGGTTATGGACAGATGCGGGCCTTACGTTATGATCATGAGACCGGACAGTTTACTCAGACGGCTCAGTTTTTATCCAGAACATGGGATGAGCCCCGTCACGCAGCAGTGCACCCAAATAACCTCTGGGTGTATATGTGTGAGGAGAAGGGAAATAAAGTTCTTTTCTTCCGTTTTGATGATGAAAATGGTACCTTTGAGGCGTTGCAGGAGCTGACCACTGTGCCGGAAACAGTGACTGGATATTCCGATGCCAGCGAGGTCATGGTTGACCCTTCAGGCAAATTTGTTCTTGTATCCAACCGTTATACAGACAGTATTGCAGTCTACCGTATCGACCCGCTGACCGGTTATATGCGAAACGTAGGATTTTACCCATGCCTGGGAAAAACTCCACGGTTCTTCTGTTTTGGAGACAATGGAAAGTGCTACGTTGCAAATGAGGACAGTGATACCATTATAGAATTTGATTTTGACAATATGACCGGGGCACTGATCCCAACATTGAATATTGTGCATACCGGCAGCCCGGTGTGTATTCTGTTTGCAGATTAAACAAAAACTCCCCCTGTATCTTTGACGTACAGAGGGAGTTTTTACACTTTTACGGACGTAATTTGTATTACATCAGTTTTTTACCATCAGTAAAGGCATTTCCAACAACATCACCTAAAACAACGTACTTGTTGTTAAATGGGTCAAAGGTGATCGGCTGTGCTTTTGCGATGTCTACATTTCCGTTTTCATCTAATACTTTCTCATCAACACTGACATTGACGATCTCACCTACCAGACGGCAGGTTTTGGCATCATAGCTTTTCAGTCTGCATTCTACAGCAACTGCCAGCTCTTCAATAAGAGGAGCATCAACAAACTCCGATTTTACAGCATGGAAACCGGCTTTTTCAAATTTATCAGGTACTTTGTTTGCAGAAACAATGCCTACGTAGTCGCAGGCTGTCATATGAGGCGCATCTGCCATGCTTACAGTAAAGGCTTTGCGGGCTAAAAGGTTCTTTGTGGTTTTGTGGCCTTCGCTGATGCACATGGAAAGTTCATTTCCTTCACTGATGCCGCCCCAGGCTGCGTTCATCACATCTGGAGTGCCGTTTTCATCGTAAGTTGCGATCATAAATACTGGCTGTGGATAGGTGTATGGTTTTGCTCCAAAATTCTTTCTCATGATAAATTCTCCTTATTATGATAGTGTAGTAGATTTTAAAATAGTTCCAAATTCGTTTATTCCCAGGTAAGTTTTCCTGTCTTTACTGCTTCCTCATAGCGGGAGATCTTGAAATCCAGCCGCTTGATGGTGCTTTCAATCTGTGCTTTCTGCTCTAATAAGGTTTCCATCTGCTCCTTTAAAAGAAGCATTCTGGCTTCGATGGTGGAATCTCCCTGCTGGCACAGTTTTACATATTCGATCATGGCTTCTACAGGAAGTCCGGCGCCACGCATACACAGGGCCAGTTCTACCCAGCCAAGATCAGACTCGCTATAATCGCGGATGCCTCCGGCAGTCCGGGTCACAGGTGGGATCATTCCCACACGCTCGTAGTAGCGCAGTGTATCACTGGAAATATTGTATTTCTGGCTTACTTCTTTGATGGTCACGGTTTCACACTCCTTTTTCATAAAAGTATAGTTTTCTGGTCTGAAAACATTATACAACCTGGAGCTGACTCTAAGTCAAGATATACAGGCAAAGTGGAATGTTAATTGCCGCAAAGCAGAGGCAAAATTACTTCTTAGGCTGATACCGTATATCAGATACTGTATATACAGTAATAAATGCATGTGGGTCTTCACGATTGATATAATTCATCAGTTTCTGGTACTCCGATTTGTCTACAATAGTAATGATCTCATTGCGCTTTTCCATATTGTAGGCGCCGATCGACTCATAGATCGTAGCGCCGCTGTGCAGGTCATTGATGATAAAATGGCGCAGTTCTTCTTCTTTTTTTGTGATAATGCAGACCCGGCGCTTTACATTGTGGTTAAAGATAAAATGATCCAGGATGATGCCGTTAAAATAAGTTCCCAGTACACTTAAAACAACGGTTTTCTTGTCATACACCAAAGCTGCTGAAAGGGCAACGCACATGCCGGATAAGGACATGGCCTTCCCAAGATCCATGTGCAGATATTTGTTCATGATCTTGGCAACGATATCCAGTCCGCCGGAAGAAGCATTTCGGTTAAACAGGATGCTTAAACCGATACTGACTGTTAAAATATAGCATAAAACATCCAGTTCCTGACTGTCAGTTAAGGAGCCGATGTTCGGGAAGATCCTTTCAAAAAGGGCCAGGAAAAGGGGAAGTACAATACTGGTGTATACGGTTTTAGCCCCGAATTCTTTTCCGCAGGTGAAAAATCCGATGATCAGTAAAAGTACATTTAAGATCATGGTGATAGCGGAAAGGGGCAGAGGTACAAAGTTAGATAAGATAATACCAAGACCGGAGATACTGCTTACGGAAGCATGGCTTGGTAAAAGAAAGAAGTACACAGCTCCGGCTACGATGGCCATAGCGGCTGTAAGGATCAGTGTTTCTTTGATCAGTTCTGTAATATGGTTGTTTGAATGGTTCATGACACACCTCTGTGGGATTATAGTTGGTTACAGTTAAGCCAGGAAGTGTAACTGTATCTGCAACATTCATTTTACCATAGCTTGATTGTTTTAGAAAGCGGGGATACACTTTTAGCAAAAAGACCTCTCAGATATGATCCGTATCTGGAATGAAGTAGTAGAAGATGGTGTGGCATTTCCACAGGAAGAATTTCTTACAGAAGATAGAAATAAAGTAAAATCAAAGAAGATTCCCCCACTTTCCAGAGTGCTTTATAAAATATTATCCCTCATTCAATTTCCAGTCTGAAAGAAGCTTTAATTCGATTTTTGTTCCGTTTGGAAGTGAGAACCAGTGGTCATTAATAGGGGTAACAGGATATGCTTTGATTTTTTTCATGATTTCAGGAACAGAGTCTACAGCAAGGGAAATATGGTCGTAGCCGTTTTCAGCAGAAACAGATATTTCTGTTGCTTCGCATAACTGGATCCCTTCTTTGAACCAGCATTTGCGTCCTGGTTTTTCACCAATCTCCCTCCACATATGCATATTAAAAACATCCTTAAAAAACGTTTGTGCTTCCTCGTAATGAACTGTGCGGATAGCAGCATGATCGAGCTTGGTCATAAAAATGTCTTTTCTGGCTTCTTTTTCTTGGAAAAGGCCATAAAATGTATGATTAAGTATGGATATGATTATACAGCAATACTCTGGATATGAAAAATAGTTTTTTTTAAATAAGACATATAAGTTTTTTTAATGGGGCATGTAAGAAGAAGGCAGGATATACTTAGCAAAATCATCAGTGTGTTTGATAGGTTATTGCACTGTCTGCAAGAGAATCTTTGCACAAAGTTAAGGGAAAAGACAGGTTTGACGGGAAGAAATCTGATATACTGAAAATACAAGGAAGGCAGCGTGGTAAAAAATCAGATTATTTTTTGAAATGAAAAAAGATTCCGGGAGAACATTAGACATGGAAGGAGGAAAATTATGAGGAAGTATTGGCGTGGTATTGCAATTGCCGGAGTAGTGGCAGTCATTTCAGGGTGTGGAGCCGCAAGCGGTTCTAAAAACAGCATCAATAACGGGTATATCATGGAGACAGCAGCCGCTGCCATGGATGAGGAGAAAGGGGAGATGTCCGGGGAAGGGGCATCAGCTTTTGCGGATACAGCAGCGGGCGCAGCATCAGGAACAGAGAATATGGCAACAGTAGAAACAGGCCGAAAGCTGATCAGAACTGCTAGCATGGACGTTGAGACTGAGCAGTTTGAGCAGTTAATGACAGCTTTGAAAACACAGATCAGGCAGTTCGGCGGATATATTGAAAATGAAAATGTTTCTGGCAATCAATTAGACTGGCAGGGCAATCCTATGATGCGCTGGGCTGATCTGACCGTACGTGTGCCCAAGGAACGGTTGGATGAATTCTTAAATGGTGTGGAGTCAGCAGGAAACGTAGTTAGAAGGTCAGAAAGCACCAAGGATGTGACACTGCAGTACAGTGACATTGAGAGCCGCAAAAAGACATTAAAGATTGAACAGGACCGTTTGTGGGTACTGCTTGAAAAGGCAGACTCCATGGATAGCATCATCGCATTAGAAGAGCGGCTGTCAGATATCCGTTATGAACTGGAATCTTACGAATCCCAGCTGCGTCTCTATGACAACCAGATCGAGTACAGTCAGGTGACGTTAAATATTAACGAAGTGAAGCGGTATACCGAGGCTGTTCCGGAATCTGCTGGAGAGCAGATTTTAAAGGGATTGTCAGATAATGGAAGGCGGTTGGCAGAAGGAGTGAAAAACTTTGGAATCTGTGTGATCATTACCAGCCCGTTCTGGATAACAGCAGCAGTGATCGGAGCAGTGATCGGGTGCCTGGTGTGGAAGCTCCGAAAAACTTTCAGGAAACGGAAATCTGGAAAAATAAGAATCGGCAGAAAGGCAGATACAGAGGTATCTCAGGTTAAACTGCAGGATCATGATCATATGCAGGGAGGAGAAAAAGACAACCCGGCACCGGATCAGCGGAAACAGTAGTTAAAGAAATGATTATGTAGATACTTAAATTCCAGGAGACAGAACACTATGGGAAAATCACTTACAAGAAAAATCATTGAAGCTCACTATGTATCTGGAAGCATGAAAGCCGGAGAAGAAGTTTTTATAAAAGTAGATCAGACACTGACACATGATATTAACGCAGTTATGACATATCTGGCATTTGAAGCCATTGGCCTGGACCGGATCCGCACAGAATGCAGCGTAAGCTATCTGGATCATAATCTTCTTTATGTAGATCATAAGACTCCGGATGACCATATTTACTTACAGTCTGCAGCTGAGCATTTCGGTGTTCATGTTTCCAGACCTGGAAACGGTATCTGTCATACAGTCCAGGTATCACGCTTCGGCGCTCCTGGAAAGGTAAGCATGGGAGGTGACAGCCATACACCTCACGGCGGTTCTATTGGTATGCTGTGTATCGGTGTAGGAGGTATGGATGTTGCTACTGCCATGACCGGCGTTCCTATGCGTCTGAAAATGCCGAGAGTGATCAAAGTTAACCTGACCGGCGCTTTAAAGCCAGGTGTCAACGCAAAAGAGGTAATTTTAGAGATGCTGCGCTGTGTGACCATTAAAGGCGGTCTTGGAAATGTATACGAATATGCAGGTCCTGGTGCAGCAACTCTGGAAGTACCTCAGAGAGCGACTATTACAAATATGGGGGCAGAATTGGGTGCAACCACGTCCATTTTCCCGGCAGATGAACAGGTACGTAAATTCATGAAGTCCCAGAAAAGAGAAGATGAGTACAGAGAGCTGCTTGCGGATCAGGACGCAGAATATGACGAAGTGATCGACCTAGATCTTAGTTCCTTACAGCCATTAGTGGCATGTCCTCATCAGCCGGACAATGTAAAACCACTGTCCGAGGTAGAAAAACTTCCTGTTCAGCAGGTATTTATCGGCAGCTGTACTAATGCAAGCTATGCAGATATTGCAAAGGCAGCCCTGGTATTTAAAGGACATAAGGTAAATGATAATGTAAGCTGTACCTGTGCCATTGCCTCCAGACAGACCTATAAGGCACTGATGGAAGATGGCTATCTGGGAATGCTTATGGATGCAGGTGTGCGTATATTGGAGATTGCCTGTGGACCATGCTGCGCCATTGGCCAGACACCGGCTACAGAAGGAATTGCAGTGCGTACTTCTAACCGTAATTTTAAGGGTCGTGCAGGAAATCCAAATGCCAAGATCTATCTGGTAAGCCCGGAAAGCGCAGCCGCCACTGCTATTATGGGTACTTTTGCATCAGCAGCAGATATTTTAGGAGATCAGATCGATATTCTGGCAGAAGTTCATGAAAAAGAAGAGTATGAGATCAATGACAACCTGATCATCAAACCTCTTCCAGAAGAGGAAGCAAAGAAGGTAGAAATTGTCCGTGGACCAAACATCAAGTTCCTGCCGGTTCCGGAAGTACCGGTTCAGCACTTAAAAGTGCCGGTAAGCTTAAAAGGCGGCGACAACATTTCCACTGACGATATAACACCGGCCAGCGCGGAATTTTCCAGCATGCGTTCCAATATCTCGCTGATGTCCAAATACTGCTACTGCAGATATGATCCTGAGTTTTCTGAAAGAGCAAGAGAAATGGAATCCAGTATCATTATCGGTGGTGAAAACTATGGTCAGGGCTCTTCCAGAGAGCATGCAGCCATTAATCCAATGTACCTGGGTATAAAATGTGTGATCGCAAAGAGCATTGCCCGTATCCACAAGGGAAATCTGGTAAACCACGGCATCGTGCCAATGCTTTTTGAGGATCCGGCCGATTATGAAAAGATCGATCTGAGAGATGAACTGGAGATCGAAAACTTCTTAGACCAGATCCAGGCAAAGGAAGTAGAAGTAAAAGATGTAACAAAGGGCTTTACCTTTAAGGTGAAATTAGATCTTACAGATAATGAGCTGGAAGTAGTTCTCTGCGGTGGCCAGCTGCGGTATCTGAAGAGAGAACTGGTAAAGCAGGGGGTTATTGATAAAGAATAATTACAGATAAAGAGCAGAAATGTTCATGTGACAAACAAAGATAAAAAACAGAAATGATTGCCATAAAAAACATCGGTACACAGGAATTCACCAGCCTGGAGTACTGATGTTTTTTTGTGGTCATATATCAAAAAGCATTTTACAAATCCTGAAATATAAAATAAACTAGATAAAAACAGACAGAAATAAATACAAAAGACAACAGGAGAGATCGCATATGGATAATACAAAAAGAAAAGGTGCCATCAGCGTTACGATCACCTACATCTGCTGGGGACTGTTGACTGTTTTCTGGAACCTGCTTGCAGAGGTAAATTCCGCCTATGTACTGGCCCAGAGAGTAGTCTGGTCCATGCTTTTTATGCTTGGCTATCTGGCAGTGACAGGGCGGTGGGGAGATATCAGACAGGTATTTGCAGACAAAAAGACCATGATCTGCTGTATGGTCAGCGGTGTTTTAGTATGTGTCAACTGGGGTGTATATATTTTCGCTATCAATTCAGGGCATGTACTGGATGCCAGTCTGGGATATTTTCTGGAACCTATTTTTGTAACAGCCATCGGCGTATTTTTATTTCATGAAAAAATGAGCCGTTTAGAGCAGATGACAGCACTGTTTTCCATTATCGGTGTAGGTTATCTCATGGGCGTTTACCGCATGGTTCCGGTAATGGCAATGGTCATCGGTTTAAGTTTTGCTTTTTACGGGGCAGTGAAGAAAAGTGTGCATCTGGATGCAGGACTTTCCCTGTTTGCAGAGACCTTATTTGTAACTCCGATCGCGCTGCTGTTCTGTGTTTACAGCGAAATGAACGGACACGGAAGTCTGGGAGTTCTTCATGGAATGCAGTTTTTACTGTTTCCAATGGCAGGTGTGATCACATCCGTTCCATTGCTGTTATTTAATAAGGGTGTAAAAATGATCCCTTATTACCTTACCGGTATTTTAATGTATGTGAACCCCACCATCCAGTTCCTTATGGGACGCTTTTACTTCCATGAACCACTGGAGATCCACCGCCTCATCGCTTTCTGCTTTATCTGGGGAGGAGTTGGATTTACGATTTGGCATAATTTAAAAGAAATGAGAAAATAGAAGGATCACGAAAACATCATATTCATAAATGCAGAACCGGCAGGAGAGGGAAATACTTTCCTGCCGGTTCTGTATTTATATATTTTGATGGAGTTGGTAAGGGAGTCTGGATTGATCTGAGAGATGAACTGGAGATTGAAAATTTCCTGGACCAGATCCCAACAAGGAGAGTAGTAGTCAAAGATGTGACAAAAGGTTTTACTTTTAAGACAAAGTTAGACCTGACAGATAATGAGCTGGAAGTAGTGCTCTGCGGAGGACAGTTACGGTATTTGAAGAAGGAACTGGCAAAAAATAGGGCAGGTATTTCGCTTTTAAGATAAAAAGTTCCCCGTTTTGCCAAGGATCCATCTGGCAGAACGGGGAATTCTTATATTGAATAAATAGTTACTGTTTTTTCTGCATAAGCAATCAAAAAGGACACCCTTTATTGTATAATTATGTTACCCACAAAACAACACGAAAGAAGGTGTCCTTAATGAAAAATTAGCATTAAAGAAACTGCTAACTTATATGAAAAGTGTATATAAAATCCCGGAGAAAATCAAGGGGTTATCGGACAAAAGAACAAGATGAAAAAAGTAAAAAGTATCTTGTATGAAAAGGGCGGATAGTCTGTCAGTGGGAAAATAAAAACAGGCGCTTTGAAATGAGCTAAGTTTAGCTAAGGGGGATTTTGTGCGTATTCAGCTATTCAGGAAACAAAAGAGAAAATGCGTGCAGGAGGAACACTATTTATAAATATACAGTGCTAAAAGCGAAATCCCTGATTAATATAGAAGATACTTGAAAATTGTTCATGGGATTGCTCCTTTCTTTTGTCCAGCCATCTTTCGGGATATATGCTAAAGCTTCAGCGTTCATAGCTACTGCTATTGTAGACATGTGGATGTCTTTGTATTGCTTCGGGACCATAACTATGGATAATGGATTTTTGTTGATAGCCTGTATCCAAAAGTGCTTTGGTTTATCCCAGATGCTTTGATCGAGCTTAAGAGGGCTGTACTCGTCTCTTGCAATTTCTTCCAGCATAAAAGACTCGTCTGTTTTGTACTTATCTGGAATGTAGTCTAAAATTTCATAGCCTGCATTGCCGATGGCTGTGAGGCATCTATCTGGTGTTTTATATCGATTTAGGATAAATGCTAAGCAATCCCCGTTTCTCTGAATTGCATCATCACATAAATCTTCTATAATCTGATTCTGCGAAAAATATTTAAGAGCGTATGGGGTTCTTTCTGATTCTGGTATGTAGCTTAATGCAAAGGCTGGTGAGAGTTTAATTAATGCTTCATAGATTTGCTGTTTATACGGGTCTTTGATGTCTGAGATGCTGTATTTGTGATCGATTAGAATAGCTCTGGCTGCCTGCTCTAACTGCTCGGCTGTAAATGATTGTTCTGTCATGGTGTTTGTCCTCCTTCTGATATGTCTATAGTATGGAGGTTGTTTTTTAAAATAAAATCTGATTTGGGATGATACACGTTATTTACGAGACGCAGAACCCTTACACTCTGTTCCCGTCCACCTACAACTGGCTGGGCGAAAACCGCTCCCACGGCTGCATCTGCTTCACCACAGCAGACTCCCGTTGGATTTGCGAGCACTGCCCGTTAAAGACAACCGTAAACGTATACGAATCTCCGGTGCCAAGCCCATTTGACCACCCGGCCATCAAGACTCTGATTTCCATGGATCAGTATTATGACCCAACAGATATGAACCTGCCGGAGAATCAGTAAATTTTTTACATAGCCTGTGGCCATAGCTGCCACGCAAATCGCAGTTTAAAAAGCCCTGACAGGGAACTGGGGATATCCCAAATCGCTGTCAGGGCTTTCTCTTATGTATGCTGTTTTCTGTATTCCAGCACGGTACAGCCAAAATATTTTTTAAATACTACGCTGAAATACCTGCTGTTTTTATAGCCAACTTCCTCCGCTATTTCATAAACCTTTTTACTTGTGGAACAAACAAGCTCTCCTGCCTTTTTCATTCTGGTCTGAATCAGATAATCGTAGAGATTGATTCCATACTTTTCCTTAAAAATACTGGTCAGATAGCAATGGTTCACATGAAAATATTCGGCAATTTGCGTCAGGCTTAAATCCTCCACAAAATAATTCTGATTCAGATAGGACTTTACTTTTGCCAGTAAATCATTGGTATCCATATCTATTTTTTTCAGTATACTTTCATAGGACACATACAGCTCATTGAGATTTCGTATCACTGTTCCGTAATGAAAAACCAGTGTTTCTCCTTTTTTCATATATTGCTGTGCCTGCCATTCCATCTTTTCTATCCGCACTTTAAAGCTTGCCTCATTCTCCACATTGGAACAGGTATAAATCAGAAAAATCTGGTTTACTCCCATACTTATAAAGAAACTCCCCTCATATATGGAAGACAGATAGCGCCCCAGTTTTTCTGCCCTGTCTGTTCCTGCACTATTTTCATCCGTACAAATCTGTAAATATCCCGCAATTCCATAGCCATCGGACAAATTAATGTCAAAGGCTTTAAATACTGCTGCATCAATTTCCCTGAAATGCTGATACATGAGTTGTGACAGATAATGGCGCTGCAGAAACGGATACTTATCCCTTAAAATATCATTATTTCGTTTTGCCTCTTTCGATAGCCGCTCCGCCTCTCTCAAAACCTGCACCAGCTGCTTTGTTTCCAGCGGCTTATTCAGATAATCCACCGCATTTAATTTCAACGCCTGCTTTGCATATTCAAATTCCTTATAACCCGATATGAAAATGTATTTAATATCCGGATAATAGTTTCTCGCCACCATTGCCATCTGTATTCCGTCCATAATAGGCATTTTAATGTCGGAAAGAATAATATCCGGCTGATTCTGTTTCATAAAATCCAATGCATCCACTGCATCCTTTGCCGTATAAATCAGCTCCCAGTTATAGGACTTCCAGTCAATTTTTGTCCGTATATTCCGCCTGGCAATGGCATCATCATCCACAAACAATATTTTTGTCATCTCTGTCTATCCCTTCTATATCTGCGTCAAATATGGCAATTTAATCAAAACCCTGGTCCCCTGCTCCAGCATGCTGAAAATGGAAATCCCGTACTGCGCACCATATTGCAGCACAATCCGCTGCTGTACATTCTTTAAGCCATATATTTTTGCATCCTGCTCCGCTTTTAACTCATCCAGCTGAAGGGAACGCCTTATTTTTTCCAGAAGCTCCTCCTCAATTCCATTTCCATTATCTGAAATCTCCAGAAATAAATCTTCGCCCTCTCTTTTCCCGGTTATACGAATGTTTCCATCCCCATTTCCGCTGTGAATACCATGATAAACCGCATTTTCAGCCAACGGCTGCAATATGATTTTCGGAACGTATGTGCCCGCAAGCTCTTCTGGCACTTCGATCTGAAAATGGAAATCCTCAAAACGAGTCTGAAGAATGGATAAATAGGCTGTTACATGCCGGATTTCTTCCTCCAATGTAATGAAATCCGCACCTTTGCTTACCCCAATTCGATAAAAATCCGCCAGTTCATAAACCATTTGACAGGCCGATTCACTTTCTCCCATTTCGCAAAGCTGGCCGATACTGTCCAATGTATTGTACAGGAAATGAGGATTAATCTGCGCATACAGAATCTTTAATTCTGCATCTTTCCGGTACTGGTTTTCTTCCTTTAAGGACATTATCAGTATCTGTATTCTCTGATACAGATGGTTAATGGCCTCCGTAATCTTTCTGAAATCTCTTCCTCCCACCGCACGGGCCGTTGCCAACTGCGTCAGATTTTCTACCGCATCTAACTGCCGGACAAGCTCCTCCACCGGTGCTGATAACACTTTCGTAATTATCATAAATAAAAGGAAACAAAACAGTACCGATATCACCGATTCCCCAAACACCAGCATCTGAAAATTATTTCTGTCTATAAACAACTCATTTTTCGGTATAATTGCAACAATATCCAGAGGAACCTCCTTCAGCCGCTCACTTACTATATAATTTTTCTTTAAGTCAATATCCACGGCATCTGCCGATGAATCTCCTGCCAGAAAAAATGTATTTTCCTTCATCAGCGCCAGACTGTTGCTGTTTGTAATATGATAGCTGGACAATTCACGGGCAATTCCCTTATTCGACATGCCAATATACAGAAAGCCATGTATCTCAGAATCTTTACTCCCTAGCATCTGAATCATTCCGAGATGTGGGATTTCCTTGGAATTTCCTATGAAACCTGCCGCGTCATCGCTGTAGATCCAATTCATCGTTCTGCCCGTGAATTTCCTGTAAAAAGCATCATATTCCGGCTGATAACACCGGTAAAATTTTTCTTCGCTCGATGCAGTCAGAACAATGGAATTATTGGAGAGCATAAGAATAACAACGCTGACATCCTGCCTGTTCTGATTTACATAATCCTGGATTTTTCTTGCCAGCTCCGCATAATGCTTTGCCGAAATTGGCTGCCTGTTTTCCATAATATTCTGACCCATTTTCAGGAAATAGTAGGACTCCATAATACTGCTGAAGAACGAATCCTTTACCTTTCGAAAACGCCTGTCCATATTTTCTGCTGCCTGAATCGTAAGATTTGCAGCGTTCTGCTTCACCAGATTATTAATGTGGCTGATGCCTGTAATATAAAAAGTGGCCGACGTAACAATTACCAGTGACACAAAGGATGAACATAATATCATGATAATAGAACGCAGCGACATTTCCTTAAACCCCTTTTTCATCCGCCTTCTCCTTTTCTCACTTATATAGTTATTATCCTTCTTTCGTGGCAATCTGTCCATTTAAATCTTGCAAAAGCCAAAAATACCGAACATTTTCACAAAGATTTTGAATTTATATTTTCCATAAAATTTGTTTTAATATATATCACAAAGGAGGTATTTACCTATGAAAACATATTTTCCTAATCACAAGCGCCCTGTTACACTTATTCCTTATATGTTAATGCTACCAACCATTCTTCTTTTATGCTGGCTTCTTGTTTATCCGGTTTTCAATGTGTTCTATACCAGCTTTCGGCAGGAAATGCTTTCCCGTCCCAAAGCAAATGCCTTTATCGGATTAAAGAATTACTATAAAATTCTTTCCGACCCGGTTTTCTTTGAAGCCCTTGGCAACTCATTTCGCTGGGTCATCGTAGAAGTAGGACTTCAGCTTGTTCTGGGTCTCGGTTTCTCTCTGATACTGAAGCGGAAATTCCGGGGCTGTGGCATCTTCCGCAGTGTCCTTTTTCTTCCGTGGGCATTATCCGGTGTGCTTGTTTCCATGTTATGGTCCATGATGTATTATGAAAATGTGGGTGTTTTAAATGATCTTTTTCAGCGGCTGGGGATTATACAGAAAGCCATTGCCTGGACAGGAAACAAAAACACTGCATTCTGGTCACTGGTTATCGCAGAATTATGGCGCGGCATTCCCTTCTTCTCCATTATGCTTCTCGCCTCACTGCAATCCGTTCCGGATGAAATGTACGAAGCCTGCCGCGTAGACGGCGGAAATGCCCTGCAGAGTTTCTTTTACATCACAATACCACATATTAAAGAAACCCTTGTCCTTACCACTTTACTTCGTGTCATCTGGGAATTCAACAGTGTAGACTTAATTCTCAATCTGACCGGCGGCGGCCCTGTCCACAAAACCACCACTTTGTCTGTATACCTGGCAAATACCGCCCGCAAAGACGGCAATTTCGGTTATGGAAGCGCATTGGCAGTTATTTCCTTCCTGATACTGCTGATTTTTGCAGCTACTTATCTAAAGCTGAGTAAATTTGGAAATGAGGAGGAATAGATGAGCCATGAAAACAATTTCAAAAAAACGCCGTGAACTTACCTGCATCTATCTTATCCTGCTTGCCGCAGTTATCTGGACACTTTTTCCATTTTACTGGACCTTTATAACTTCTTTGAAAAGCAGTGCGGAAATTGCAGCCAAGCCAATTACTTACTGGCCAGTCCATGTTATTACAGAAAACTACTCCAATGCTTGGAAAACCGGTGGCTTTTCCCGCTATTTTTTAAACAGCCTGAAGGTTTCCCTTATCAGCACCGTTTTTACCGTCCTTTTTGCAACCATGGACGGCTATGCACTGGCACGCTATAAATACAAAGGGAAAAACGCATTTTTGCTGATTCTGTTGTGCACTCAGTTTTTTCCAACCTCCATGCTGATTATTCCTCTGTTTAAAATTTACAACATGACCCACCTGATTAACAATCACATGTCCCTAATCCTTACTTACACTGCATTCCACATTCCATTTAATGCAGCTCTCATGCGGAGCTTTATAAGCGGAATCCCTGCAACGCTGGAGGAGGCTGCCAGAGTGGACGGATGCAACCGTCTTCAGGCGGTAACACACATTCTGATGCCGTTGCTCCTCCCCGGAATCGCTGCTGTCTCCGCCTACTCCTTTATCAGCAGCTGGAATGAATATCTCTACGCGCTGATGTTTATGAGTTCCGACAGCAAATACACCATTCCCGTGGGACTCAGCATGACCATCGGTGAATACAGCATTAATTACGGGCAGCTCTGTGCCGGAAGCGTTATTGCACTGCTTCCCATCCTGATTATGTTTGCCTACGTTCAGAAGTACATGGTTTCCGGATTAAGTTCCGGAGCCGTCAAAGGATAACTATAAAGCATTTCCATTATATCAGCGCTGCGGTATAATCAGAAGTGCCCCAACAAAAGAAAGCAGCGCAGAAAAGAGGATATTATGATAAAAAGAAAAGCAACCCGTTACCTTGGATTTACCCTGACCGCAACAGCTCTCTGCTGTCTTTCGGCCTGTGGTTCATCTTCTTCCTCCACTCCGGCAAAGGATACAACCGCTGCCAAAGAGGCGGCTTCCAGCTCTGCCCAAAACAGCACTGCTGAGACAGCTGACGAAAAAGAAGCAAAAGCTACCGACGAAAAGATTACCTTAACCTTCTGGGACGAAAATGCAGGCGAAAAAAGAACGCCTTACTACGAAGAGCTGATAAAGCGGTTCAATGACTCGCAGAATCGGATTGTCGTAACCTACGAAGGAATCCCCTCCTCCTCTGCTAAAGAGAAATACGACGTAGCCATTGCTACCAATGCCACTCCTGATATCGGCCACTGCAACGCTGCCTGGGGCTCCAACTGGCTTGCCCAGGAATGCCTGGTAGATCTGGATTCTTACTTTGATACCTGGGACGAAAAAGGCGACATCAATGAAAATTATCTCCGCCTGAATCGTGAGCTTGACCCGGAAAACCGGCTTTTTATGATTACCGATACCGTATCTACCCCTTTAATGTGGGTCAGAACAGACTTATTAAAAGAAAAAGGACTTGACGTACCGAAAACATGGGATGACTTCTTTACAACCGCCGAAAAAATGACCGATGCATCCAAGGGTGTCTACGGCTTTTCTTTCCGCGGTGATTCCAGCAGCTGCGTGGAGCTCCAGCATGCCATGTATGCATATTCCGGCATTGAAGATTATTTTGATGAAAATGGAAAATGCACCATCAATGCACCGGAACACGTTGAGTTTGTAACCCGCTATGCCGCTCTTTACAACAAGTATACTGCAGAAAGTGATATTACCAACGGCTACAAGGAAATGGTAGCGGCATTTGACGGCGGCTCTGCAGCAATGATATTCCACAATACCGGTTCCGCAGCCGAACACGCCTCTGCTCTTCAGCCAGACCAGTACGTTGCCGTTTCCTTCCCCGAATCTCTGGCCGGAACCCGCTCCTACACAGCCGGAAGCCAGGGCGGTTTCTGTATTTTCAATACCTGCGAACATCCGGATGAAGCCTGGGAATTCATCAAATTTATGCTCTCGGAAGATTCCAACAGCTACTGGAACAAGTCCATCGGCCAGATACCGATGAACAACAAGGTGCTGAAGGAGGACTGGGTATCTAAATCACAGTCCACCATGGAAGCTTTAAACACACTTACTGCAAGCAACTGCCACCTGGTTTCACAGCCAAAGTATCTGCCGGATTATTCAACCATTATGAATACCAACAATCCTGCTAACTTCCAGGCTATGCTTTTAGGAGAAATGTCTGTTCAGAGTTTTCTTGATAACTGGGCGGAACAGATGAATGAGGCTTACGCTGAATACCAGGCACAATAAACTATCGCTTAATGTAAAGGTTAAAATATGGAAATTCAAATTGAAGAAGCTTTAAATTTAAACTTAGGCTCTCCTGCACTGCAATATAAAGTAATGCCTGCCAAATTAGGAAACGGCCGAAAGGGATTTGTCGCTTTTTATTCCGCCTGCTACGATGTCGATGTGCATTACAGCATGTTTGTTGTTCCTTCTGACACACTGCATGGCATTGCATTTGATGAGCACGGAGAAGTCCTTTGGAAAAAGGAACTGGGAATCTGGCCCAGCGCAGCACTGTATTGTTTTACCCTGATTGATATGGATCAGGATGGATTTGACGAAATTTACATTGTAAACAATTCAGACCCACTTCATCCTCTCTGGGTGGAAGCCTATGTGCTGGAACGCATGGATGTACTCACAGGAAACGTAACCGGTCAATGGCCGTGGCCCAACTATGGTGGAATCCAAAAATCCATGTGGTATTTCCGAAATCATGTTTTCGGGGGCTATGACCATGGTCAGCCAGTTCTTGTAACTGCCCAGGGCACTTACGCAGACATGTACTTTCAGGCCTGGAATCCCGATATGACCTCCAAGTGGACTCTGTCCATTGGGGAAAATGCGCCCGGAGCCAGAGGCAGCCATTCCTTTCCTGTTGTAGATATCAACAATGACGGCTGTGACGAGGTACTGTGGGGCGAGCGATGCCTCTCCCTTCATGATGGTTCGGAATTATTCTGCATCGAAAAGGATACATGGAGTGGTCATTCCGATATGTGCCAGCCTGTATTCGATTATACAAATAATCGTTGGCTTATCTATATCAACCGTGAATCGGACGAACAGATTGGCCCACGGATTGGAATGTATGACAGCAGCGGACAGCCCATCTGGACCCATGTAGACTGGGGGCATATTCACAAAGGCTGGGTTGGACGCATCGGAAAGGAAGGCCAGCTTCTGGCCAATGGAATGCGTATTACAGGACAATCCAAGGATGCTTTCGGCCGTTATTATACCGGAATTACAGAATTTGTATATGATGCCATGACCGGAACCCACATTTCTCTTCCTTACAGCCTGTTTGACACTGCTCCCATCGATATAAACGGAGACGGACTGCATGAAATCCTGCGGAATGTGGCAGCAGGGGATACGGAGCTAATTGATCGTGATGGAAACCGGATTTGCCATCTGGGCGGAAAAGTGGCCATGAACACCAAAATTCTGAATTTTCCCGGTGAACAGGTTATGCTTTACTATCCCGACGGAACTATCCGCATTTTTCGCGATAAAAACGCTGTTGATTCCGAAACTGCAAAAAAACGTTACCAGCTTCCCTTTTATCTTCGCAATCAATATGCGCGGAATATTGAAAACAATATCTGTATGCTCGGAGGAATCTGATTATTGCGCTGCGGCAGAAATTATTTCTGCCGCGGCATTTTTTCTTTCAGATACTCCACATAGGGCACATCCGGCTCCAGAATCAGCCCTCCATGCATGGTGGGTGCCTTTGACGGTTTCATGTAATCCCAGTACTCCGTCCGCAGCCTGCCGTCAAAGCCTGTCGGGGCCGGAATAATCCGGTTTTCAAAGGGCAGATACACTACCGCATCAAACCAGCTCCGCTCCCATGTATTTTTCTCCAGATACCGTATAAACACCGTATCGCAGACAAAGCGGGTGGGCTTTTCATCGTAGCGTTTGCACAGCTTCTCGTAAAAGCCGTATGCTCTTTTCATGGGAATATGAAGCAGCTTTCCACAGCCATGCAGTACCGTTCCCAGTATCGATTTTTCATTATAATAGTCAAAGCGATACCAGTTGTAAAGCACCATCCAGACAAGCAGTAGCTCTCCGGCCCATCTTTTTGCCCTTTTTCTGTCATCCGGCATATTGTCCAGCGGAAAAATGTCAATAAAAATTCCACAGTTGCAGGGATTTCGCTTTTAGCACTGTATATTTATAAATAGTGCCCCTCCCACACTCATTTTTTCTTTTGCTACCTGAATAGCTGAATACGCACAAAGCCCCCTTAGCTAAACTTATCTCATTTCAAAGCGCCTGTTTTTATTTTCCCACTGACAGACTATCTGCCCTTTTCATACAAGATACTTTTTACTTTTTCCAACAATAACTCATCACAAAACTTCCGGTTTATACTTTTTCGATTGATCCCACTTCCCTTGTTTCAGAGTTGTTACCAGCCACATCCATTGTTCGTTTTCTTTCCAGCTTTCAAGATATCGGATCATACGAAGCTTATGGGGACTATTATCTATCTCAAATCCTGAAAGGTCCCAGAATTCTATATTCTTTTTTCCACAGGTAAACGACCTCTTTTTCCTCCTGTCAGTTCGCCTTCATCTTTTTCCGCTCCGTCCTTCGGTTTTAACATTTCCTGGCCTAGGATCACATGTGGCACTTTTCCTACTGTCATACAGACCACGCTCCGGTGGAAATTATTCCGTTTCACCTGCACGGTTTTTCCGGTTAAGGCAGTCCGAACAGGACTTTTTTGTGCTGTTGAACAATTCCACTCCATCGATTCCGGCTACAACATATCCCCCTATAGTCCCTTCCCGAAATACACGGTTGCGTTTTATGATATCGATCGTCTGCTCGTGGATCTCACGGATCTCATCTGGGTCTATCTGGGTAAGAAGTTCACGGACTGCATCAATTTTGGGTATCGTTCCATGTATGCAGTTTTTCAATCGTTTTCCCATACTTTCAGGCGCAGAAAAAACGGTATGAAAACTCTCATACTGCAGCATCAGGAAGAGCAGTGACGGCATGACGATATTAAACAATGGAATCGATCTTCTTTTTCTTTTGTCCGATAACCCCTTGATTTTCTCCGGAATTTTATATACACTTTTCATATAAGTTAGCAGTTTCTTTAATGCTAATTTTTCATTAAGGCCCCCTTCTTTCGTGTTGTTTTGTGGGTAACATAATTATACAATAAAAGGTGTCCTTTTTGATTGCTTATGCAGAAAAAACAGTAACTTTTTATTCAATATGAGAATTCTCCGTTCTGCCAGATGGATACTGGCAAAACGGGGAACTTTTTATCTTAAAAGCGAAATACCTGAGAATAGGATGGGGAGGGGTTAGTTGACAAATGTTTATCAATAAGGTATGATAATTGAAAAATATCAGTGAATTAAAACATCACAGATGGCGGTGTCACCATTAGGCGGCATCGCCGTTTAGTGTTAAAAAAAGCGTATATTATATAATGAGAATATGATCGTCCTTTCTTGTTCAGGTGGGATTGATCTATTTTTATGTATAATTGCGGATAGGAAAGGGAAATCATGAAAAATAAAAAAATATTATCATGCATTTTATCTACGAGTTTGCTTGTATCTATGCCTGTTAATTCTGTATTTGCTATAGATTTGATGGGGTAACAATCAAGAGATAACATCTACTCAAGAAAATCAAAATGAAGATCCAAATGAAAATCCCGGTCAGGAAGATGAAGGTCAGAAGACGGATACAGATGACTATGGAAAAGAAGATCCAGATTCTGGAAATTTAGATTTAGAAGGTGATCCTTCTGGAAATCCAAGCAAAGACGACGGCATGGATGATTCAAAAGATGATTCAAAAGATGATCCAAAAGATGATTCTAAAGATGACCAGAATGGTCCGAAGGATGATCAGGATGATCCCGATAACAGTGATGCCAGTGGAAATGACCAGGAGGATCAGAAGCCGGATCAGGATGAAACTCCGGATGAAAATACGGACTCTGCAGATTCATCAGATAACTCAGGAAAGGATGATAACGGAAATTCTGGCAACAAAGATTCTTTAAGCGATAAGAACATTTTCTCCCAATCCAGAGGAAAATGGAAAGAATAAAGAAATGTCACTTCTGACTGTAGATTATGAAGATGTTAAAATGGAGATCGATGGTATTACTTACACATTTGATCTTGATCCGGATGATCATACTGCCACATTAAAAGATATAAGTAACCCGGCCGAAGCTTCTGAAATAGAAATTCCAGAACAGGTTACTTATGATGAGGATGAGGCAGAAGATAATGAGTATACAGTTACAATATTAAGATGGGGACCTTTTGCAGGTTCGAGACAAAATGTCAGTGCATTGATGATCCCTGATACAGTTGAAAAATGTGATGTATACTTTTCACGCTTTTCTAATTTAACAGAAATCACCATTCCAGGTTCCGTCAAGAAATTTGGTGGTAATTTTCAAAATATGGACAAGCTTGAAACTATCACCTTTGAAGAAGGTGTACAGGAAATTTCCGGTAACTCTATGGTCTCAAATTGTTCTTCTCTGGAGACCATTGATCTTCCGGAAAGTTTAAAATATATAACCGGACCAGCTGCATTTGCTTCAGCAGAGAAACTGAAAAATATTTCTCTTCCGGATGGTGTAGAGATCAAAAAGGCATCAGGATTATTTAGTGATGATATTTCTTTAACATCTATAACACTTCCTGATTCAGTAGCATCTATTCCGCAATCGGCATTTTCCGGATGTAGTGCGCTGGAAGAGGTGACAGCAAAAGGACAGATTACGGAAATTGGCCAGCAGGCCTTTTATAAAGATACTGCCCTGGCAAAGATCCCGGATAGTGTAACTTCAATTGCCGATCATGCGTTTGAGTATACATCCATTGAACACCTGATCCTGGGAAGCGGACTGGAGAGTATTAAAAATGATGCTTTTTCTAATATTGGCACGTTGGAGACAGTTACGATCCGGAATAGTTCAGATGCAGTTGATATTTCCAAAGCTGGATTTTCAGAAAATGCAGTTATAACATACACGGAAAAATCTATTTCTGATTCTGTAGGATCTGCAATTTCCGATGAAGCCGGGGCACCAACATTACAGGACGCTGTGAATGAGGCAGCTGCATATGGTGGAATTGTGGAAGTTAAAAAAGATATTAAGCTGGCTGCTTGTGTTACTATTCCGGCAGGAAAGCCGATCGTAATTTCTTCCACAGATCCATATACAATACCTGGGGTTAAAGATAGTGTACAGCCAGAGTGTTTATTTGAAGTGGAAGATGGGGCGGATGTTACTTTTGATGGAAATCTGACTCTATATGGCAAGTATAATAAGAAATGTGTAATTAAAAACCATGGAAAATTAACAGTCACCGGAGATACGACCATTTCCGGAACACAGATCACCACGGATCTTTCAGGTGTACTGGAAAACAGCGGAGCCAATGCAAAACTGATCCTTTCAGGTGGAAAGATAGAAAATAATAAGATTTTAAATAATGCTGCCGTAAGTGGAACGGTTCTGGTCAAAGAGGGAGCTTCCTTTGAAATGACAGGCGGCAGTATCCAGAATAATAATGCTCTGGATGCGGATTCTTTGCATTCTTCCAGTGGACTAGTTATGTATGGGGAAAGCAGTGGAATTATGACTGGTGGAGCAATACAGAATAACACCGGACACAGAGGGGCAGCTGTCAATATTTATAGTGATGACAGGGATAAACGGGCAATATTTACATTGGAAGATGACGGACTGATCACCCGGAATACAGGAATCTCTGCAAACGGGAATGAAGCTGGCGGAGCTGTATTCGTTGAGGATAATGCAGCATTTCATATGATAGGCGGAACCGTATCCGCTAATAAAGCATCTAAGGGCGGAGGTATTTGTATTGTAGACTCTGCACTTCAGAGAGGCACAGCAGAATATGGAACAGAGTTCCTTATGGATGGAGGTGTTATTTCCGGAAACAGAGCAGGGACAGGCGGAGGAATTTACAGTTTTTCTAACGGCAGTTTTCTGCGCAGTGGAAAGATTATAAATAACACAGCAACATATTCTGGAGGCGGACTGTATTCAGAGGGAAAAAGCATTGATGGTTACAGCACTGCCCATTTATATAATACCGTAGTCACTGAAAATACAGCTGAGCAGGGAGGCGGTCTCTGGTTTTGTGCAACTGGTATGGCTGAACTCTATATCAAAGACGGTATTGGAATCTTTGATAATAAAGCAGTGAACGCAGATGGAAAAGCAGCAGGAGATGATCTTGTATTTAGCATTTATGGAGAACACAGTGCATATACAGCAACCCTAGCTGAACGTATGCTTGGCGGTGGGGCTGTGAAATGGTATCGGGATGGAACTGTATATAATCCGACCCCAACCGGTTATACGCAGATCGGTCCCGGATCACAGCGATGTGAAGAAGGATCAGGTGCAGTGCCATTATCATCAGATGAACTGACAGGTATTGATACGAATGTTTCACTAAAAGCTGTTGAGACTGCGCCAGCAGAAGATCTGGCTGAAAAAGAAGCAGAATTATTGATACAGGGCAATCATGCGAGATTTGGAGGCGGAATCGGTTCAAATGGCGGCATTGAAGTAGGGGAAGACGATACTATAGATGTATCAGTAAAAAAGACATGGGATCATGTTCCGGAATCATAACAGATATAAAACAGGAAGAGGCCGGATCAGCAGATATAGAAGAAAGAAAAGATGAAGAGATGGCAATTCAGACTCTTCCTAAAACAGGGCGATCAAAGGATTATACGATGTTTGCATGACTATTTAGTGGATTGATCCTCTTAGCTATGGTGATCCTGAAAAGGAAAGTAAAGTAACTGTTTTGCTGCTCTGTATGGCAGGATGTTCTTATGCCGGTCATAAATACACATCTGACTTTACTGGTTCTCCTTTTTATAATGTTTCAGCCGGTACAGCTTCATGGCAATTTCTACCAGTGACCGGTTATCATGGTCAGACAGGTCAAGGTTTAAGACTTTGCAGATCTTGGAATAACGGTATTTAATAGAGTTGTAGTGGATATACAGCTTTTCGGCAGACTCTTTTAAATTCCAGCCGCACTGTAAGATCTCCTGTAAGGTAGGAAGCAGCTCTCCATGGTATTTTTTATCATAGTCTTCCAGAGGTTTGATATATTGCAGGCAAAGTTCCTCTGACTCCGGGCTGTTCATGACCGGGGCAAGAAGGCGGTAAAGTCCTAAACGGTTATAAAATAAAATGCGGTCAAACCACTGCAGGGAATATCCAAGATTAATGGCTACTCTGGCTTCAGAGTAGCTTTTTGATATTTCACGGATATTTTCATAATACTGTCCGATCCCTAAGGTAATGGTAAAGGGGCTTACATGGGATAACTGGTTCTGCAGCCGTTTAAAGGTCTGCTCTAGCTGGTCTGCAAGAAGTTCCCTGCTGTCTTTTGGTACAGAAATAATGAATACGATCAGATCACTTTGACGGAAATATTTGGCCTGTGGGAAAGTCTGGTGCATTTCATGGATGGAATTGCGGAAGATCAGTTCTGTTGCTTCCTCCAGCATGCGGTTGGTGTTGGAATCTAAACGGTCAATAAAGTACTTTTTAATGTTATTGATGTCAACCACTGCAGCCAGACCGCCGTTTGTAAAGTCCCAGCCATACAGTCTTGCACGGTTGTGGATCTCGATATCTGCTTTTACATTGTTTAACAGAAGATCTTCCAGGAAAGAAGCCTTGTATTTTTCTGCCATCTGCTGATTGGCGATACGTATCTGGCTGTGAAGGATAAGAACGATACTGGCGTATTCCAGCGCGATCTGTACACTGCTTTCTTCGCCGGTCTGCAGAAGTCCTTTTTCAAAGAGAAGATAGCCGAAGGTCTCGTTTTTATTGGCAACGGCATAGTTGTCATACTGGTTTAAAAATTCACTGGAAATATTTTCCATATCCATGTCCTGAAGCTGGCGCATAAGAGGTGAATCTTCATCGGAAAAAAAGATATTTTTAAACCAGGTGTCCATAAAAGCGCAGGGGATACCGGTGAAACGGCGCAGTGTTTTTAAAATCTCCGGTACACTGTTGTTGTTAATGGCAAGTCCTAAAAATTCTTTATGGATCATATTTGCCTGGGTCAGAAGAAAAGACTGTTTGCTGATGATCTGGGTTAGGACCGGGTTGATGATATCTACAAAGGGATATGCTTCCGGAACAGAGATCAGAGGCAGGCATAATTCGTCTGCCAGTTTTTTTGCACTTTCCGGTATCTCTGTCAGATAACGGTTTTCTTTGATGCCTATACCGGCTGCTTTTTTGCTGTTTAAAGTGCGCAGAAATTCAAGAAGATCCTTTTCTTCATGAAGCATGTATGCCGTAGTGATGACCAGTTCTTTGCCATTGAGCCAGTTGGTTCCATCTGGGGTATCGACGACTGTAACATTGGTCACATCATTGGAAAGTCCGTTTTTGCCTGCTAACAGCCGCAGGTCAGTGAAGTTGGGAAGCTTTAGAAAATCAGATATAGTCATAGTCATTCTCCTTATTGTCTGTCAGGTACAAATACAAGCGTCAGGTTATTATCTATTATATACAATGAAAGAGATAAATAGCAACACTAAATGAAAAATATTGTCTTTGAAGTACAATGATTTTCAAAAATAGCAATGCTATAATGGTCCACAACATACAAGATGACCAGTGAAAAAGGTTGAAGGATATTAGAGGAGGAAAATCTATGGACTATCTGGCAATTGCAAATGCCCCTATCTTCTGGGCACTGTGCGGTATCACAGTTGTGATCTCCCTGGCTCAGGCACTGCTGTTTATGCGTCAGGCAAAAAAAGCGGCTGTTGAAGTGAATCTGGAGCAGGGACTGGCAAACAAGGCTTTTAAGATCGGCCTGATCTCAGCGATCGGACCGGCCTGCGGTGTATTTATTGTTATGGTTGGCCTGATGGCTTCCATCGGCGGACCTATGGCATGGCTGCGTCTTTCTATTATCGGTGCGGCAGCTACGGAGCTTTCGGCAGCAACCATGGGCGCCCAGGCAGCAGGTGTTGAATTTGGCGGAAATGGATACACATTGACGGTTATGGCTGTATCCTGGTTTGCAATGGCATTAAACGGTGCGGGATGGCTGTTAGTCAGCGGTACAGTTACACCGGCATTAGAAAAGTTAAGAGGTAAGTTAAGCGGCGGCGATGCAAAATGGCTGGCTGTTTTATCAGGAGCATGTTCCCTTGGTATTTTTGGCTACTTAAATGCAAATGAGATCAAAAAAGGTCTTGGAAGTACCATTGCCTGTCTGGCAGGTGCATTAAGCATGGTAGCGATCATGAAGCTGATCGTGCCAAAGCATCCCAAATTAGCAGAGTATTCTTTAGGTATTGCAATGATCATTGGAATGTTCTTTGCAGTGATACATGACCTGACGATCGCATAGGAGGGGACGGATTATGAAAGATTATATGGCAGAATGGAAGAAAAACAGTATCCGCATTGGCGCACCTACCTGTATCCTGGCTGCGTTCACTGCATTTATCCCGGTATTATATCTGTGCAGCCGCTACAACTGCTGGCCAAATATTGAAACAGTCCTGGCAGCATGGGCAATGACTGCATTATCTTTTGGAGCTTTTTATATTGTAGAACCGATCTCTTACTATGCAGCTCTTGGTATGAGCGGTACCTACTTAGGTTTCCTTTCTGGAAACATTGGAAATATGCGTGTTCCCTGTACAGCTCTGGCACTGGACGTAACCAAGAGCAAAAGCGGAACCATTCAGGCAGAAGTGGTTTCAACCATGGCCATCTGTGGTTCCATTATTACAAACCTGATCGCAACTACAGGCGCAGTTTTAGTTGGTTCTGCAGTAGTAGCCGTTCTTCCGGCTTTCTTAAATTCTGCATTAAAGAACTATGCGGCAGCAGCTATTTTCGGCGGAACTTTTGGGAATTTTGCTGTTAAATATCCGAAAGTAGCAGTATTTGGCCTGCTGATCCCGACTGTGCTTAAACTTTTTGTACCAGTACCAGCATGGGTTGTGATCGTATGTGCTGTATTTGGAACTCTTGGAATGGCACGTCTGTTCTATGTCAGCGACCAGAAAAAAGAGGGCAAGGATGACGATTTAGCAAAAGAAGAAAAAATGGATGAAACCCCAGTGGGAGAGGAGATTTGCTGATTATGTGGAAAGAATGTAAAGATTTACAGGAATATATCGTAGGATTAAGAAGAGATCTGCACCAGATACCGGAGATTGGATTGAATCTGCCGGAAACCGCTGCCTATGTAACAGCAGAGTTAGATAAAATCGGTATTCCGTATGTATGCTCCAAAAAAGACAGCGGTATTATTGCTACGATCAAAGGCGGAAAACCGGGAAAAACCATCTGTCTGCGTGCAGATATGGATGCGCTTCCTATCAAAGAGGAAACAGGACTTCCTTTTGCATCAAAACATGAAGGCTGTATGCATGCCTGCGGTCATGATACCCATACAGCCATGCTTCTGGGCGCCGGAAAAGTACTCTGGGCTCACAAAGATGAGATTCCAGGAACCGTACGCCTGATGTTCCAGACCTCAGAGGAACAGTCCAGAGGCGCGGAAGTGATGATTGAAAATGGTGGTGTAGAAGGAGCTGATGCTGTATTCGGAACTCATATCGGTACGATCCTGGATAAAACTATTCCAAGCGGAACGGTTATCGTTACTCCAGGCTGCTGCATGGCTGCTTTTGATAAGTTTGTGATCAAGGTAAATGGTAAGGGATGCCATGGTTCCACTCCTGAGAAGGGAATTGATCCGGTAAATATTGCAGCACATATTGTGATCGCTCTCCAGGCCATCACCACCAGAGAATTAAATGCTACCAAGCCTTTGGTTCTTACCATTGGAAAGATCCAGGGCGGAAGCCAGTATAATGTTATCCCTAATGAGGTAGTGATCGAAGGAACCATCCGTACACTGGAAGAAGAAGTACGCCAGTTTGCGGCAAAGCGCATTGGTGAGATCGCTCAGGCTACCGCAGCTGTATTTGGTGGAAATGTAGACTATGAAATGATCTGGGGTGCGCCGCCAGTGATCAATGACGATAAGATGGCAGCTCTGGCAGCAAAAGCAGCTAAAAATGTTTTAGGTGAAGATAAGGTGATCACAGAAGTAAAAGCGCCTAATATGGGCGGTGAAGACTTTGCTTATTATCTGGAGAAACTTCCAGGTGCATTTATGTTCTTAAGTTCCTCCAATCCGGCAAAGGGAACGGATGTGTCCCATCACAATCCAAAGTTTGATGTGGATGAAGATGTGCTTTGGGAAGGCGCTGCAGTATTTACAGCCATTGTGGAAGAGTTTTTGAAGTAAAATAAGAGTTACAGTTCAGCCTTGCGAAAATTTAGGGTCAAAAGCACGTTGAAAACTTGTTTTCATAAGTGCTTTTGGCGCTAAATCTTCATAAGGCAGACGCCCAAGGCTTCTTGTCCGCTGCAAGCGGGCAAGAAGATGCAAGGCTGAGCTGTAACAAATAAGAACGGTTTTTTATCCTGCTATTGACAAGTCCCCTGGTATTTGTTGCTTGATGCAATGATGACTGGGGGATTTTTTTTGATTGAAAAAATAAGTTCTTAATTGCTTAATGACAGAAAATATTGTAAAATTATCTTTAAAGGCATTGAAAAATATTTTTCGCCCTGTATTTTTTTGAAAAAACAGGGGTATTTAACAAAATCAATCAAAAACGGAGGAAAAGAAAAATGGCAGGAAACAAATATGCAGGAACACAGACGGAAAAGAACTTACAGGAGGCATTTTCCGGGGAATCTCAGGCCAGAAATAAGTACACTTATTTTGCGTCTGTAGCGAAAAAAGAAGGCTATGAGCAGATGTCTGCATTATTCTTAAAAACAGCAGATAATGAAAAAGAACATGCAAAAATGTGGTTTAAGGAATTAGCAGGAATCGGTGATACAAAAGCAAACCTGGAAGCAGCTGCAGAAGGTGAAAACTATGAGTGGACCGATATGTATGAAGGTTTTGCCAAGACAGCAGAGGAAGAAGGCTTCCCGGAGCTGGCAGCAAAATTCAGAGCAGTAGGCGAGATCGAAAAGCATCATGAAGAAAGATATCGTGCTCTCCTTAAGAACATTGAGACTGCACAGGTATTTGAAAAGAGTGAAGTAAAGGTTTGGGAGTGCCGCAACTGCGGACATATTGTAGTAGGAACCAAGGCACCGGAAGTTTGTCCGGTGTGTACTCATCCACAGAGTTATTTTGAGGTTCATGCAGAAAATTATTAAAACAGAACTACAAAGCTGTTTATTATCATTTGTAGCAAGAGAAAAAAACTGTGATCAAAAAGGTCTCCCAAAAGAGTGTAAAAGCTTTTTTGGGAGACTTTTCACTATGTACTGAGCGCATAGTGCATTTCAAAAAAATCATTGTACTTTTTTACATGAAATGTTTAAAATTTTATATACAGACTTAGAAGGACTGTTAGAGAATCAAAAGCAGTATTGACCTGAAGTTAACCTCAGGTTGAACAATATAAGGAAAATGGATACAGCAATGGAATATGTAACATTAAATAATGGAGTAAAAATACCGATCCCTGGATATGGCGTCCGAAAGAATTTAACATGAAGGGAATCTTCGCGGCGTTAAAAGAAGATTATGCAGAGAAAAATAACGGTCTTGTCCCGTTGGAAATCTTAAAAGAGAGTGATCGTATGCAGGAAAAGGAATGCGGAGATGAATACTGTACCAGAGTAGATGGCAGTTTGCAGAAAAAGGAAATACCTGAGAAGCAGAAAACAAAATATGTTTTTCTTCCTGGAAAGATAGCGAAAAGTATTTTGATATCCTGTGGAGTCAGACTTGCCCCATTTGATATTGCTGAACTTCGTGAGATCATGTCTTACGATGAAATGGAACTGGATAAGATTGAGGGGGGAGAGAAAAATAGCCTTGTTCTTGATTATGTACGACACAGATACAACCTTTAACTTTGTGATTGCCATGTTACAGTCACAGCTTTTCCATCTGCTTTGCGATAAGGCAGGTGATGAATATGGTGGAAGACTTCCAGTGCATGGGGAACCGGTAATGACAGCTGAATACAGACCTGTAGAATATGGAAAGGACTATGATGTTGTCAATAATCCTGATAAATTTCAACTATATATAGATGGAAAAGAGATTAAATAGTAATTTCCTGAAGGTAAGCTTTTTGTTAGATTTCTCAAAGAAAAATTATAGGATAACAATACATAGTTTTAACCATGATATTCTGAAAAATTTATAGGAATGCGCTATTGTCAAATTGACATAGGAATGTGGTAGAGTATAATTACAATTGAATACACTGAAAAAATGGAGGAATTATATGAAAGCACATAAATATTGGTCAGTTGGAGCATTAATTACAATGTTTGGGACTTATTACACTGGATATAAAAAGCTAAAATCAAGTCATAAATACTTTGCTTTAAGTTCTATGTTATGTATGGTAATGGCGATATATACAGGTC
>ERZ791842.308-NODE-308-length-53125-cov-3.58877_pt1 | contig 53125 bp, 38 predicted proteins | sample MGYA00509944_ERZ791842 | MGnify/ENA primary metagenome ERZ791842 (study PRJEB30046, sample SAMN00715263) | human gut metagenome | study: EMG produced TPA metagenomics assembly of the A metagenome-wide association study of gut microbiota in type 2...
CGATACGGCGGAGCCGTTCGCCATCAAATAATTGAAGGCCTCCTTATGCTCATTCTGTACATCCTCTATTTTTACTTCTGATGGTATCGGGACAAACTTAGGATTTGTATAAAATGTAGCAAAATCCCAGACGACAATATCCGGATACACCTCTACAATCTCTTTTCTAAGAAACGACAATAACTGTGGATGAAGTATATCGTCAGCATCCATGAAATATAAATATTCTCCCCTACATTCGTCAAGTCCGCAATTCCGTGTAGCACTCACACCTTCATTAATCTTATTTATCACACGAACATTCTGATATTTCTTTTCATATTCACGAAGCACAGACAACGAACCATCCTTTGAACCATCATTAATAAGCAAAATCTCACAATCGTCAGTATCTTGCACAAAAATGCTATCTAAAGAAGTCCGCAGATACTTTTCTACATTATAAACAGGTACGATAATACTTAAAAGCGGATTTTTCATCGTGTCCATTCCTTTAATAATTCACACCCTTTAGCACCATGTTTTTGCATGATACGATGCACTTCTGCATAATCAATACTTTCCTCAATAACGCGGATACTACCACTATAAATATGATTACCCAAACCCAATGGATTGAGGAGTGTAGTAATGCGATCGTTCATCTTTATAGCAACACCTGTTACAGGATAAGTCAAAAACTTTCTACCAAACAAAAGAGTAAATACAGTACCGTGAAAAGAGTTAGTAATGACATATTCAGCATTAGCAATGAGGGACAGCCATTCATGAATGCTAGCCTGTGTATGTTTGAATTTATCCTCTTGACCTTGACTTGCAACATAAATAATTTTCAACCCTTTTTCCTTAGCAAATGCATGTATCTCTTTCCAATTGATGATTGTACGTGTTCCAAGAAAGTAGATAAACAAATATTTATCTTTAGGCAACTCTTGAGATGCAATCTTGAGATAATCTGTTGCTGTCAATAACATCGTTGGATCAACAACACATACTGCATCTCTACGCCCCGCATTTACACAGATCTCCACACCACTCTGTTCTCTAACAGAAACATAATCAAAACGTTTCAACCATTCAGACAAAGTTTTACCATCAGGTAAAGTATCGCATCCACCAAAACTGGCAGCATAAGCAATTTTACGTATTTTATCATGCACCCAACTTAAATAGTAAATACCATCATGAGTATTCCAAATTTGATCACTCCCAACTACAAAAATATCTGCAACGGGGGGATCATTCTGCAACTCTTCAAGTGTATATACCTTAGTACAATTCAAATACTCTTGACGAAACTGTTCAAAACCGAGGTCAACAGTACGCTTTCGGAAACTCCCATGTGTAAATACATAAAAAGCAGAACTGATAACACGCTTCACCAAATAAAATGGATAAGGTAAAAGACGATAGACTATACGCGCCTTTTCCATCAATTGCTGCTTGAATGTAGGACTATAATCTCTACCATTCGTTGTACGCACCAAGAAAGTCTCATGTCCCAACGACTGCAAATATGTCTGTAAGGCATAGCATTGCAGTAGCTGACCATAATTATCTTCTGTTTTCCAAAAAGTTAATATACCAAGTTTCATTTTCCTTCTATTACCAACTATCACTACTTACTAATATATTCCTATTATAAACAGTTCATATACATTATATTTTCAGATATTAAAATCTGCAATTCATTTAAGTCTCTAAGCTTATTAAAATACAGATATAACATTTTCAAACATCTCCATGCTATTTTAACGCATTGGTTAAAAATTTCATAGATTCTATCTGTCTCTTAGATAAAAGTATATTTATTTCCTGCCAATCAAAGGTTGGAATCTTAACACTATTAACATCGTTACAAATACAATCCATCAAACCAAAATTTGTAAGCAAAGACTCCAAACGTGTGTTGCCCCGAACTGCATTCAACTTTACCACAAAAGGTACATTAAATAAAATACTAAAAACTGCCCCATGAAAAGAATCTGTTATAACAAATGAAGCATTATAAATATTACTCAACCATTGTTCGACTGATATATTAAGATGTGACTGTAAAGATTCTCCTCGATAGAAAATAGGTGATGCAATATTAGAACGAATCTCAGGTATTTTAATGGCATACGCAATATGCTTGACTAATGTACGTGCCGATTCCGATTCTTCCAATAAATAATTCAACACATAGCCATTACTATTCTCAGAAGTAACAAACTTCATGAAACCATTCTTGCCTAAAAGCATTGTAGGATCAAGCACCCAAGCAGCATCCACACCAAGTTTCTCTTTACATAATGTAACTCCAGTATTTTCGCGTACAGAAATAGCATCGAATCGTTTTGCATATTCACTTACAACAGGAGTCATATCTTCACTATACTCCCATTTTTCAACACCGAAGCTGGCTGCATAAGCTATCTTCTTTGCGTTACTCTTTACAAAATCAAGATAATAGTTCTTTATATTCGCAGAGTAACATGGGCGCCAGCATTGGTCACTACCAACGATATAAGCATCCATAGGATGACTTTCCACATAGGCATCAAATACAGCCTGCGTAAATAATCTATCTGTATGTTTGATGTTCTGTTGCACAAACGGTTGCTGCAAACGTGATAAATCTGCTTTTTGCTTACTTGTCAACAAACTAGCATCATAACTCGACTTTACCATTTGAAAAATCCGTTTAGCAACCTCCTTCATAAAGCATACAGACCTAGGTATATGACGATCAATGGTAATAGGATCATGTCCCATCTCCCTTAAAACCTCCTGCAAAGCATAATTCTGAAGCAATCCTCCATAATTACTATGAAGAGCTTGGGTTAGTATTCCGATTTTCATTCTTTCTGTAGAAATTATCTCAAAAATTTCTTTACTATCTTTTTCCCCTTAGTACCTAAGGCACCTTTTATTGCCCCTACAATCCTATCTTTCATTTCATCTTGCTTCGAAGTACGCAAATTCCGAAGAATTTTTATAGCCTCACTCTCTTCTACTGTTTTAGTAAAAATTTCAACTAACAATGGTTTATCACTAATTACAGGTGACACGAACTCATTCATGATCTTCGTAAATTCCTCTTTATTTGAAGCAGAAAGGTACTTAAAACCAAGATCTTTCGCATAATGTTTAACTAATTCAGACGATTGATTACCAAAATGTCCTGCAGCAGAAATATATCTATCCGCTTCATCACCAAAAATAGAACATATATGTCCATAGTTTCGGAATTCTGTTCCACGGCCATTGTTAATGAGCATAATACGAATGTTGTTCGTAACATGACGATTTCCAAGAGAGTTCATATCATAGAAAAATGCTAAATCACCAAAAACACCAATGTGTAAAATATTTGGATTAGCAAGTGAAGCTCCAAGTAATGAAGAAATCCCACCATCTATACCATAACCACCTACATTACTACTTCCTTTTATTCCATCTGATATTTCAAAGAAATTATATGATCGAAGCGAATTATTGATACCTAGATGAAGATAACTATTTTGTGGCAACTTATCATGAATCTGTTGTGCAATCCAAATATTACTAAATGGTAATTCTGGAATCATATTAATAGTTTCAGAATATTCCTTTTTACATACATTATAAAACTCAGCAATAGGTGTATACTTATCAGGAGTATAACTAGAGAAAAAAATGTATTCTGGCATTGCAAACACCTTTGAGAGCTTACGATAACTATCACGAAGTTCTCCGTCCTCATTTACTCTCCAAACCTCTTTTACATTCATTCGAGGTACAATGCTCGAAATTTCTCCTAAATGAATCAAAATATCAATATTTAAATGAGGAGAAATATACTTCATTTGACTGAAAATCAGCGCAAAATAAACTCCATATTTACCATAATAACCACTTGTATGATCACAAAAAACTACTGCATTGTGAGCTGCGCAAAAATTGTCAATAGCTTCGATCTCTTCCGATGAGAATGGTTTATGGGAACCTATGAAAATAGCAATATGAATACCTTTTGTTATTGTTGGCAAATCCTGAAATATTGTAAACCTATCAATCCTATGAACAACTGGTAATTCTTGAACTGAAAAATCAGAACTATACCCCGTATGCATATTGATATGTGCAGGACCTCCACCATTACGTGTAAGAGCAAGTATAGCCTTAGTTGCTTGAATACGACAATAATAAGCATCATCGTTATCTTTTACCAATGGAACTGTTACACTCTCCATTGCTATATCATTAGGTATACTACGACGGTCTATCTGCTGATCTAACAGATGACCAATAGCAATATCTCCTCGATGCGAAGTAATAGCTAAAACAGGAATTTTACGATAATAAGCCTCTGTTAGTCCAGACATATAGTTTCGAGATGCGGTAGCACCTGTACAGCTAATAACAACAGGCTCACCGCTCTCAACAGCAAGACCACATGCAATATATGCAGCAGAACGCTCATCTACAGATGAATAAATCTCAAAAAATGGATCATTTTGTATGCTACCAATAAATGTCATATTAGTAGTACCAGGAGATGCTATAACTTTACGAATGCCATAAGTTTTCAATAAAGCAATAACAATCTGCACATTACGTTCACTCGTATAATATTTTTTTCCCATATAACTTATTTTTTCCATCGAGTGTTTATTGTTTTACCTTCATTACACACTAAGATTTGACCATTCAGACAGTTAGAAGCATCTGATAAAAGAAAACATGCTACTTCTGCAACCTCTTCTGGAAGATAATAACGCCCAGTAATATTGTATCCACAAGCCAAATTTTCATCAGAGCTCCCTGTTACCATATCTGAAACTGTAACACCTGGTGCAACTGCATTAATTCGGAACTCACTATTTACAAATCTACAGGCCAAACCTTGAACAAGACTATTCATTGCAATTTTTGTCAGCCCGTATGGACGTTCATCAGCAGTAATACCAGTTTCAGATGATATGAAAAGAATATTCTTAGTTCCTTCGATTTTTTTCTCCTTACACTTATTTATAAAGCATTGAGTTAAAAAAAATGCACCTTTTAAATTAGTATTAAACTGAGAATCAAACTGATCAGGATTAACATCTAAGAATCCTTTTTCATGGAGCGAAATACCTGCATTATTCACAAGACAATTTATACCTCCAAGCATTTGATCAGCATCATCTATGAAAGATTTAAAAGACTTCACATCTTGAACGTCAAGCGTAAGAAATTTACACCCTATCTTCTCTGCACTTATCTTAAGATTCTTCTCATTACGTCCCGCGATAAGCACTTCTGCTCCTTCAGATTTAAATTTCTTAGCCATTGCATAACCAAGTCCACGTCCACCACCAGTGATGAGAATATTCTTTCGTACAAGTTGATTATTAGGCTGAAGGTATGTTATATTTGCAACAACCTTTTTTGGTGTAGCATGAAGAACATGAGATATAACAGTCATTAATTTTGTTTTTAAAGACATAACAATTATCGTTTTATTTTTGTAATAATCTCTCCTATAATTATTCCACGCTCATGTTTAGTAAGACCAATATAACAGGATGCAAATCCAATAGAGATTACACTAACACAAATAGTAATTAAGAAACGAAAAATAGATGGTTCAAAACTTAGATACACAAACAGAGGAAGAAGAACTCCAACAATAGATGTTAATACAACTGGAATAATTACTCTTTTAACAAAATAACTAATGGGAAAATTTAACAATCCTCTCATTATAAATAAACGAACAATATCTATCAAAATATATATCAAAATATATAAGATATAAGCAATCTCTACTGGAAAACCTAACGTATATGAGATCCAAGTCAGAGGAAAAACGAAGAGACCTATACTTGTTATCCATAATACATATCTTTTTATGTTTCCTGTAGCCATACAAGCAGTATAGCCAGTATTTCCTATTACATTCACTACAATACCAATAATTGCCAACCTTGTAAATATGACAGCATGATCTGGAACCGTTTTTAACCAAATAGTAAGTAAATATTCAGCTTCTAGCTCTATTGGTATAGCGAAAAACAAAAGAAGTAAAATTGAAAATTTTGAACCTCTACAAATAAGATTAAACATTTGATCTTTCTCGCCAGCTGCATAACATTTAGTTATCTGAGGATTAATAGCTATTGTAAAATTGTTAACGAACTGCATTACTGCTCCTTCAACCTGCGAAGCAATACCCTTTGCAGCATTCAATGTAACTCCAAAAAAAACATTAACCAACAAATTAATACCTTGTGTGTTAAAAACCCATGCTATATTTGTAAAAAAAGTCCAACCTGCAAAACTTATCATTTCACGAAAAAGCCTCTTATCATAAACAAATAGATAATGACTTTCTTCAAAATGTCTAGAACAGTACATTCCATAAATAAACCGCACAGTCAATGACACAAACAACATAAACAGAGCATACGAAATGAGTTTATCCCATGATGAAACAACGAGCAAATAACAAACTGCAAGTTTCATCATCGCTTCAAAAATACTAATATATGCAAAAGCTGACATACGTTCATGAGCAACGATCAAAGCACTATATGGAACACTAATCAAACCAATACAAAAGGTTATAAGGGAACACTGTAAAACACAATTGGCAGCTACCAAACGCTCTTCTGGTATCATCATCTTGTAATTCAAGAACCAAACACCTATAATTTCACCAAAAGTTAATACTATAAGAGAAATAACTAATTGAATATTTACACTTGTTGAAAATATGACTTTTAATTTGTTTAAATTTCCTCTGCCTAACTCAAATGTAATAAAACGACTAATAGCTGATGAAAGTGCAGAAGAAATAACTGCAAACATAGCCACTACACCTCCTACAACATTATAAATACCATAGTTTTCCACACCTAACTGATTCAAAACGACACGGCTCGTATAGAGCGTAATGATCATAATGAATATGGTGCGAAAATACAAAAGAATTGTATTCTTCGCTATTCGTTTATTATTTACCTGTATATCTGACATTAATCAAAATAATATTTACATTACGCTATATGATTCATTTTTATAGCTAACTTTAAAATTGTGCAGTCTACAAACAATAAAGATTTCACCCAATAAAAATGGCTAGCGTTATAGGTGCCTACGGCAAAGAGGGCCTGTTTGTTCCGAAACAGTCAGTTATACCAAAAAGGAGTTGAAAACGGGACAGATAATCCGCATGAAGCAGGATCGCCAGCAAAGGAACCATACCTTTCCATTTCTTTTTTGTGAATAATTGTATTACCAGCAACAACAGGTTGACTGCCAATATCGGCCAAACCAACAATGTAAGGAAGGATAGCCAGATACAGATTCCATCAGCGTAATAGCCTCCGATCAAACAGAGGGCGGATAATACTGCAAAAAACAGGAGCAGGGTATTATTCAGCCTTGTCCAACGCCTCATATACCGAATTCTTGCTCTTGAACTCAGGCACGATTCCTTTCATCATTCGGACGGTTCCCATTTTGTCTACTTTGATCGCGAGGTCGATCAAGGGGGACATGACCGTACAGATGTCTTCGTAATCGTATTCCCGGACTTGGGCACGGTAGATCTTTTCGTTTTCCGTTGGCAATGTATTTTCTTTCGTTGCCAACAGTTCTTCGTAGAGCTTTTCACCCGGACGGAGACCGGTATATTTGATCTCGATATCCTCGCCGGGGACAAGGCCTGCCAGTTCGATCATGCGGCGTGCCAGATTGGCGATCTTCACAGGGGTTCCCATATCGAAGACGAAGATTTCGTTTCCTTTGCCCATAAAGGCGGCTTCCAAAACCAAGCGGCAGGCTTCGGGGATCGTCATGAAGTAGCGGATGATGTCGGGATGGGTGACGGTCAGAGGGCCGCCCTTTGCCAACTGTTCGCGGAAACGGGGAATGACGGAACCGTTGCTGCCTAACACGTTGCCGAAACGGGTGGTGATAAAACGGGTTTTACCGGAATGCCGGCCTTTGCTGATAGCGATGCTCAGGCTTTGCACATACATCTCCGCCAAACGCTTGGACGCTCCCATGACATTGGTCGGGTTGACGGCTTTATCGGTCGAGACCATGATGAACTTGTCTACGTCGTACTTGACTGCCATATCGGCTACGTTACGCGTACCGTAGACATTCGTATGGACGGCTTCGCAGGGGTTCTCTTCCATCAGGGGCACATGCTTGTAGGCGGCGGCATGGAAGACCAACTGGGGATGGAAACGCTGATAGATGCTTTCGACACGATGGATCATGCGAATGTCTCCCATGACCGGGGTAAACTCGACATCGGGGAATTTTTCTTCCAGCTCCAGCCGGATGTTATGCATCGGGGTTTCGGCACTGTCGAACAGAACCAATTGCTTCAGCCCGAAATGGCAGAGTTGGCGACAGAGTTCGCTACCGATGGAACCGGCGGCTCCGGTGACCAAAACGACTTTGCCTTTCAGGGAACCTGCGATCTCCTCCATGTTGATACGGATCTCTTCGCGTCCTAACAGGTCTTCGATGCGGACTTCGGGAAGGGCGCGCATCTTCAGTTTGCCTCCTTGCAATTCGTCCAAAGAAGGAAGGAGCAACATACGGACTTTTTCTTTTTCGCAGAAACGAACCAGACGTTCGCTTTCTTCCTTCACCGCCTTATAGTCCATAAAGAGGATCGCCTTGATATTGTAGCGGTTCACCAAACGGCTGAATTCCTCTTGGTCGGTAATGAAATAGACCTTATACAAACCGATGCGCATGGAGACACGCTGGCCGAAACGGAGGAAGCCTTCCACCTGATAGGATGAGTTTTCACGCAGAAAGGAATCGTTCAATAGGGCGGGAGAAGAATCTTCATGCCCGAATATGAAAAGCTTGTCTTTCCGGTTGGATGCAATGCTGCTCACCATAAAGGTATAGAGCGTGATCAGGAAAGCACGGAATATCGTCAGGATAAAAAAAGTGAGGAAGAAATCCACCACACTTCCCAGCAGGAAACCGCGAAAGGAAAGAAGGCCGGTCGTAAACAAAAGAACCGGCAGGATGGTCGCCACTTTCAGTGAAGAGGACATGGCGATGCGTCCGGTTTCAGTAAAGGCGGAATGGCGAATAATGCCTTTATAGGTCTGGCAAACAAGAAAGCTGGCAGTGCTACAGAACAACGACGCCAGAAAAACCGTCAGAATGATCTGGTCGGTATAGTTCCAATCCAGAATATAACTGACCAAAGCCAAAGAAGTAACGGTCGAAAAGACGGAAAGGAACAGGTCAATCAAAAAAATTATCCAGCGATTGAGGTATTTCTCTTTCGTTAATCTTAATAGTAAATCATTGATTTTCATATAATTAAAGAATTTATTACCCTACAACAAAGTTCGTCAGTCCCAATAGTGGAATAACGAATAGAAATCGATTTTGGCAGCAAAATATCTTAATAAAATATTAAAAGGGTTACTGCACGTTGTTTATTTTGTGCTATATAGCACAAAATAAAAGCTGTTCAAACAGCTTTTATACACTGAATATATATTTTCCCAAGAGCGCACAAAGATAGTTAATTTATTTGAAATTCAAACCTTTTAATTTTTTATATACCTAATAATCAATAGTTTGATATCATTATAAATATCCAATGATTATCAAGGATTAATTCTATTTTGCTCTAACTAAAAAAATCAAATAATATATAGATTAGAAAGCGGTATAGCACATCTTATCATATATAATATTTATTGAATATCAAGCATTATCAAAATCATATCGATTTTATACTAAAATTATACTGTTTCTAAATAAGTAGATTGTCTATCCTTCTCTTTCCGATAGAACGGGCAAAAGAACGGGATATATTTTTTCACTCTGTTAACCTATTTTTGAAACAATATGATTTACAACAACTTAACAAACAATACATTCCACACAAAAGCTCGTCAGTCCCAAAGCAGAAAAAGACATAACAGTCTGGACATATGAAGATTAAGTGTCTACAAAATGACTAAAAGAAACGTACGTTTCTTTTAGTCATTCCATTTACGAAAGATTGTTAACTGTTGGCTTTCGGAAAATAGCGTGCAAAAGACTCGATATATTTGGCAGACAGGAAAATAAAAAATAAACGAAGATGTGTGAATTTCAAATATTTTAAGTATATTTGCCCCATCAAAATGACTAAAAAAAACGTACGTTTTTTTAGTCATTTTATTGTTATGGGAATCTGCATGGATAGAGAGCGTCACTATTCTTTTCAAAGAGACACAGGAAGGGAAAGATATAGGCAGATATGATTCAGGCACGAATTTCAAAGAAATCCGTGCCTGAAAAAACGTGATGAAACCAGTGACCTATTCGATCGTGCTAATCGTAGAAATCATACCGAACTTTTCGTTATCGTTCAGATTCCAGATCACTTCACCTTTATCATTGATTTCGAATACCTGGGGGCTGTTGGCCTCTACGGCATTCTTGTCATGTCCCTGCCAGTTGCAGACGTACAGGCCGCCATCCTTTGCAGGAAGCAAGCCGGCGACGAAGAACAGGCGGGCTCCTTTGATATCGTTCTCACCGTAACGGCGGGCTACTTCACCGTTGTCGAGGTTCACTTCCATCAGGGAGTGACCGTCACCACAGGCAACCCAATGGTTCCCGTTAGCCAATGCCAATGTCGTGAAGGGTGTTCCTTCGAGACGGGTGATCTTCACGACTTCGCCTCGCGGAGAGATCTCGCGCACGTCGGAAGTGGCAAAGAGGGGCATCAGGTAGTTACCGCGGGCATTCTTGTTCAGCTGGCGGAACTGGGCATGCGGATGTTCGATGCCTGTCTCATATTCGGTACGCGACAGGATTTCTCCCTTCGGGCTCACCTCCATAATGACAGCCGGATGGCCTACCCAACCCAAAAGATAGTTACCGTCGGGCAACACGCGGGCGGTCTGCATCTCACAGGTATCGGGAGCGGCAATATTCCAGATCTCCTGATGGTTGCGGTCGATCAGCTTCGCACCTCTGGCATAAGCAAAGAGGATATTCCCGTCGGGAGTGGCAACAGCGGAGTTGCATTCCCAGCCTTTTTCGAGGGGATGCTCCCACTCTACCTGCTTGGTGTTCTTATCGATGATCACGATCTTGTTCCAGCCGGAACCACCCAACAGCAATTTTTCTGTCTTCTTCTCGCAGGATGTAGCGGTTACCAGCAATAATGCGGAACAGAGATAAGTAAATAATTTATGCATAACTAATAATTTATCAATTTACGAATGTGCCAATATGCCGGTGAAATACTCCAAATGGAACATTCATTCCATTGGTGCATTGGCATATTGACCCATTAGCACATTATTGTAAATCCTTGAACATTTCGAAACCTTGTTCCGGTGTCAAGCCTTCGTGTACGACAGCGTGTACGGCCTGGATCATGGCGGCAGGGTTTTCGCTCTGGAAGACGTTACGTCCCATATCGACACCGGCAGCACCGTCGTTAACGGCGTTGTAGCAGAGTTCGAGTGCTTCCTTTTCAGGCAGTTTCTTACCTCCGGCGATCACAACGGGAACCGGACAGGCGGCAGCTACCTTTTCGAAACCGTCGCAGTAGTAAGTCTTCACGATAGAAGCACCGTTCTCGGCGCATACGCGCGATGCGAGTGCGAAGTAACGGGAGTCGCGTGCCATCTGTTTGCCGACAGCCGTCACACCCATGACGGGGATGCCATAGCGGTTTCCCATATCGACAGCTTCCACCAGGTTGGCTGCCGTGATGGCTTCCTGTTCGCCGTCGCCGGCAGAGAACATGACTGCCATAGCGGAAGCATTGTAACGGATCGCATCTTCGATATCGATCAAGACGTTACGGTTCAATTCCGTCAGGATCGTAGAACCGGCATCCGAACGGAGGCAGACGGGCTTGTTGATGTTGGCGGGAATGGAAGTCTGCAAGATACCGCGCGTACACATGATACAGTCGGCATATTGTACGAGGGGAACGATATTCAGATCGATACGTTCCAAACCTGAAGTCGGACCCATGATAAACCCGTGGTCGAATGCCAACATGACGGCACGGCCTGTTTTCGGGTTGAAGATACGAGAGAGGCGGTCTTTCATACCCCAAGAGTAGTTAGACGCACCTTTTACATGAAAATTGTCGAATTGGGAAGTTTGTCCGAAGCCGAAATTATTCGCTTCTCTGAACCCATCCATATCTGCCATAGCTTTTTTCCTTTCTTAATTTTTAATTCTTAATTCTTAATTTCTCAAAGCGCTTGTGCGAACGATTCAAACATGCAACTCCAAGAGGTAGCACCGCTGTCGGCATAACCGACGGAACGTTCGCCGTAGTTACGGGCACGGCCGAAGTTGGCTTTCATTTCTACGGTCGAAGCAGCACCGGCAAGGGCGGCTTTCGCCCCGGCTTCGAGGATTTCCTTGATATCGTCCGAAGGACATGCCTGGATCGCTTCCACAGCCGGGATCAGGGCGTCCATCATGGTCTTGTCGCCTTTCTGGGCTTTCGTCTGTTTCTGCACGTTGGCAAGACCGCCGGCAAACATGGCTTTCACTCCGGCGGCATCCAGTTCCGTACCGGAAGCATGGTCGCTCATACCTAAGAAGAAAGCCCCCAACAGCGTACTGGTGGAACCGCTTACCTGCAACATGACGTCAAAACCCATATCGTTCAGCATGGTTTTGAACTCCGTTCCTTTCTGGGCCGTAGCCACGATAGCGGACATGGCTGTCACGATTGCCTGACCGTGGTCGCCGTCACCGATAACGGCGTCCAGTTTAGAAAATTCGTCTTCGCGTTCTTTGATGTTCTTCAAGGCGTTGTCGAGCATCGCCTTGAAGTTTTCGATAGTCAGTTGTTTCATATCTCGTTTATTTACCGATTGTTGTCCAGTAAGGTGCATCAGCACGTTTGTTCTTCAGATAGTCGATATGATCTTCGTCGAGGATAGCCATGATCATCTGGAAACCGGCCTGTTCCTGTACGGTCAGGATTTCCTGAATACGGCTTACGACAACCTGAAGGCCACGGGCTTCCAGTTCCTTGTAGGCCTTACGGAAGATGATGTTCAACTCCATGTGGGTAGTCGCTCCTACGCCGTTGATGATAAGCATCATCTTGTCGCCAGCCTTCGGCTTGAGCTGTTGGCAAAGCAGATCTACCATCTCGGCAGCCGTATCGTCGGCAGATACAAGCGGTTTCTGTCCGCCACCGCCTTCGCCGTGCTGTCCCATACCGATCTCCATGATGCCCTGGGGCAGGTCGGTGATCGTACCGCCGTTCTGCGGATGCGTACAAGAGCGCATGGCAACGGCCAGAGTAGCGACGTTGTTGTTATAGCGTTCGGCGATTTCGACCAGCTCGTCAAGCGTCTTGCCTTCTTCGGCTGCAGCACCTAATATTTTATACAAAGGCACACAACCGGCCAAGCCGCGACGGTCGTTGATGTCGGCACCGATACCGGCGCTGATATCGTCGTGAGTCAGCACTTGTTTCACCTTGATGCCTACACGTTCTGCCAACTGGCAAGCCATGTTCGCACTCATCACGTCGCCGGAGTGGTTCAGGACAACCAACAGGATACCGGCTTCACGCTTCATCAGCTGCAAAGCCTGGAACAGACGTTGTGCACCGGGAGCGGCAAAGATGTCGCCCACGACAGAGCAGTCCAGCATACCTTCGCCTACGAATCCGCTCAATGCGGGTTCATGACCGGAACCGCCCAAAGTCACGATAGCCACTTTGTCTTCGCTCTTCGGATTGGCACGTACGACGATGTTTTCACCACCTAACTTGACCTGGTCCGGATATGCCAATACATAACCTTCCAACAATTCGGGTGTTATCTGTTCGGGATCATTTATAAATTTTGTCTTTATGTCTGACATGGTATATTCCTCCTTTATTTAAGTATGTTATTAATGTTATTATTTGATTTCCATGATTTCGATAGCGATGCCTTCTTCTTCGATGAAAGCGATCGTCAGGTGTTCGTCGCATACGGCCGGGCCGAAGATCACCTTCTTGCCTTTCAACTCTTCCTCCAAAGAAGGAACGGTGTAGGCAATGTGTCCCTGTTTCTGTACCAGTTCGGGCAGGCAGCTACCTTCCTCGAATTTCAGGAATTCGATGCGATTCGGACTTTTGCTATAGTCTGTCAACCATACTTTCAGGCCTTCGTTAAACATAGCCCCTTCTACTTGTTCTGTCGTTACGATACCGACATGATTAAATGTTCTCATGACTAATTAATTTTAAGTGTTCGTACTATTTTTTATTCGTTATCAGTTCTCTCAACCTCAAAACATAGATGTTTCGCATTCAAAACACCGGTGTTTCGTTTTCAAAACATATATGTTTCACACCTTCGTCTTCCATCTCCTGTACGAAAGGACAGCCAAGACAACGACTACCCCCAAGGCGATATAAAGATAGGTGAATATTCCATGCACATTATCATTTTGACCGTATGAATGCATTCCGCTCAGGAAATAATTGACACCGAAGAAAGTCATCAGCACGGAAGCGAACGCGATCACGGATGCCAGATTGAACAACCAAAGACTATTCCAGCGTTTCACCAAGTGGAGATGAGTCACTACGGCATAGACGACCATCGTGATCAGCGCCCAAGTCTCCTTCGGGTCCCACCCCCAATAACGACCCCAGGACTCATTCGCCCAGACAGCACCGAGGAAAGTGCCGACAGTCATCAGGGCAAGCCCTACCCACAACGCCATCTCACCCACAATACTCAGTTCGGTGATACGGGCTTTCAAAATCTCTTTGTTCTTCTTTCCGGCGACGGACATCATCACCATATTGGTCAGCCCGATCAGGCAACTGATACCGAAAAAGCCGTAAGCGGCAACAATGACCGCCACATGGAACATCAGCCACGGCGATTTCAGGACCGGTACGAGCGGATTGATCTCAGGGTCCATCCAGTTCAGACCGGAGACGAAGAGGATGATACCGCCGAACAGGGTGGCCAGCGCGAAGGTGATCGTACTACGGCGCACGAACAACAGTCCGGCAAGGACAGTCGCCCATCCCACATAGACCATCGTCTCGTAGGAATTGCTCCAAGGAGCATAGCCACCGATATACCAGCGCATCCCCATTCCGAACATATGATAATGGAAGACGACCAGTACGCCGGCTCCTAACAGCCATACGGCAACCTTCATCCAGCGGGTCCGGCGGAACAGCATCGCGAAAGAAAGGACCAACAACAGTCCGCCCAAGACCAGATAGCCGATCTTGCAATAGCGGAAAACATCCATCTTGTTATATTTCAATTCGGCCTGCATGCGCTTCGGACTGATATCGAGTGTCTTGTTCTTGGCTTGCTGGTAGGTGTCGATCATGCCGACCACTTCATCGGCTTTCACCCAATCGCCGCTCTTCAAGCCCTCCTGCACTTCGCCTAAATACCAGTCGAAAATACGGGAGACGAACATGGAGTCTTTGCCGGTAAAGGCAGAGAGGTCGTCGCCGGGTGCATACCATTTATGATTCGGATCGTCTTCTTTCGGAAAAAGGTTCAGCATCTGGTGATTGATCAGCTGATGGAAGATGTTCAACTGCTCGTCCAGTTTCATCAGGTCCTTGTCGAAACGCGTACGCTGGGCAGGCATCTTGTTATAGGCTTCTTCCAGCTTCTCTTGCAGTTTGTAGTTGCCGTTACTGTCGAAGGCCTGGATATAGGCGCACTCGCCGTCCGTCAGGTCATAATAGGCGGCCAACTCCGGATTGGACAGGGAGATAAAGGGAACGCGCATCCACATATCGGGCATGGCTAAAAGGCTCAAAAGGAACTGGTCAGAGTTCAACTGACCGATCTTATCCGACTTATGGAGCTTACGTAGAATCTCCGAAGAGAAGGTATTGACCGGCATCATACGGCCGCTACCCGACTGGATCGAAAGGGCTCCGAAGAGGGCAGCATGTTCCGGGCTCACCGCATATTTCTGCACGGCATCGAGCATCGGGGAAGCCTTCCCGCCGGCATTTACGGACAGGGGAACGGCAAGGAGCGCAAGCAACAGGACCGTTACGTTGGTCGCCTTGCGCAATTCTTTCAGGCGGCGGCTCTGACGCATGAAGCGGGAATCCTTACCGACCAGGCAAAGGATCAGGCCGATGACCAGCAACAGATATCCGGTGTAGGTGATGTTCCGCCCCGCCACGTCGCGGTTGACGGAAAGGATGGTCCCGTGTTCGTCCTGGTCATAGGAGGCCTGGAAGAAACGGTAGCCTTTTACATCCAATACGTTATTCATAAAGATCCGCTCTTCGCGGTCTTCCCCGTCCACATGGACGATCACTTCGCTCTCGTAGGAAGAGGGACTGGCGGAACCGGGATAGCGGGTTAAGGTGAATTTCTTCAGTTCAACGGAAAAAGGCAGGGTATGAAAGGTCGTGTTATCGGAAGTGCGGACAGCAATCTGGTTGCTTGTCTCCCCTTCACGCAGATGCAAAATTCCTTCTTCGCCGAAAAGGAAAGAGGTCAAGGCGCCGAGAAGGATGACGATAAAGGCGAAATGAGTCAGCATCAGTCCCCATTTGCCGCGTTTCAGGTATTGGTGTTTGATCGTAGCCGCAATAAAATTAACGACTAAAAGGAATTGGAGCAGAAAAAACAGGGGGGAATAATAAACCATTGCTTTGGCTGTCGCTGTACCGTGATACTTTTCGATGAAAGTGGCAACGGCCAGGCCAAAGGCATAAATCAGTAACAGGACGATCGTCGTTACAAAGGAGGAGAAAAATCTTTCGAGATTTGTTTTCATTTACTTTTTTATTAGAGTTCACAGATGCGGCAAATGTACGCAGATTAATCGTTTGATGAAATAACCGGTGGCAATCTGCCACATCTGTGTCCTCTATTAGTTGATAGATATCATCTATACCTTTTCATTATCAATCTTCAATGATCATACGGAAGCCGACGTTGAACACACGCTGGTACGGATAGTAAGCCTTACGCGTATGGGAAGCCGCATATTTCGGACGGTCGATATAAGAACCGCCGCGGGCCACCTTGTATTCGGATGTCTCTTTCGTCTTCTCATTGTACGGATACGATACATAGTCGGAGCGGGTCCATTCGGCTACGTTTCCGTGCATGCTGTACAGACCGAACGGATTGGCCTCATAAGCCTTGCCGCCGACCTGGACCAGGTTACCGTCGTCCACGCTCTCTTCTTTCGGAAGGAAGGTATAGTACTTGTACCACGGGTTGGTCTTCGCCATCGGCTGCGGGTCTACACCGTAAACGGCAAACAACAGCGTTGTCTTGTCCGCCAGATTGTCCTTCTTGCCGAAGTCCGCATGCATGTCGCCATACCAGAAGTCCTGGTCGCTACCGGCGCGGCAAGCCCACTCCCACTGTGCTTCTGTCGGAAGCGTGATCTTGAGACCGGTCTTTTCGCTCAGTTTCCGGCAGAATTCCATAGCATCGTTGTAGCTGACACGGATAACAGGCTGTTCCGGTTTATTGGCCGGATATCCCTGAACCACGTGGTCTTTCCACTGCTGGTCGACGAAACGGCTGTCGTGATCCGGGAAGACAACGTTGAACTGTTCGTTTGTCGTTTCCAGCTCGGCCATCCAGAAGGCTTTGTCGATCTTCACCTTGGCAGTCGGATAAGCATCCGGTTCGCCACGGTAGCTACCCATCACGAATTCACCGGCCGGGATACGGACGAAATTGACTTTCACACCCGGAGCGATCTCAACCACCTTACGGGTTTCCTTCTCCTTAGCCAGCATTTCCTTGATCCGGTCAGCACCAAAAGGCCAACCTTTCACCTTCAAGGTCTTTTCCTTTACAGGAGCGGCCTTTTCAGGCATTACCGGGGTGATCGGGCCTTGTTTCTTCAGGTAGTCGGCATAGTCGGCGATTTCTTTCTTCCAGTCGACACCGGCTCCGTTCGCATACTTGTCGGTCAATTCCTTACGACGCTTGATCTGGTCGAATCCCTTATAAGGAAGATCAGTCAATACGTTCGCATTGAAATAACCCTTGTCGGGAGCGTTGTAGTCGATCCAGTTATAAAGCGTCTTCCATTCCTTATCGGTCAGTTTCACGTTGTGATGGCCTTTCTTCAGCAAGCGTACCAATTCGCTCGTGTTGGGATGATATTCGTACGGCTGCAAAACGACCATGTCGCCTTCGCCTCCCTGACGATGCACATACGGATGCAAGTTCAGATAAGACGTGCCATAACCTAGCTTGTCTTTCTTTCCACCCCGCAGGTCGAACGCTTTTCCTTCACCGTTATGACAAGCGATACAAGCGCGGTCCAGGATCGGCTGCACTTCCAGGTCAAACGTGAAAGAGCGTGTACCGCCTTCGGGCAGAGTCAAGGCAGACGGAGCTTTCTGCGAAGCGATCACACGTTTCGGGATCGCGATCTGGTTCTGGTCTTCATGACAACCGATACAGGAAACCACTTCGCCCGGCTGACCGGTCACCCAGCTTCGCATCCACTGGATAGCCACGCCGTCCTTATCCAAAGGCTGGATGGAGATCGGTGTATTGGCAGGAGCCTTGAAGATCACGGAACCGTCTTCTTCGACAGGAACCGTCCCTAACATACGCTTGATATCCCAACCGGACTGGATTCCGTGCCAGTTATGGTCGGAACGGGTCTTTACATACGCATATTCGTAAGCATGCAGACGCAGAGACTTGACCGTTCCGCGAGGAATACCTTTCAGGCCTTCTCCTTCGTAGATATCCTGAATAAAGAAGGTCGCTTCCTTTTCATTCAGTTTCACACGGTCGGGAATGGACGGAGGAGTCTTTGTCTTGCGCACCAGGATCGGGCTGATATAGCCTTCGCCTTCTGCCTGCATCAGACAGGTCACGTTGTCGTAGACGTCCACCAGATAGAGTCCCCACAAGGCATGCGGGTCCAACTTGGCTGCAACCAGGAAGTATTTGTCGTTCAGCGGAGTCGGTTTGATGAACTGCGGCCATACACCGTTTACCAGCTGGTCCTTGATTTCTTCTTTGATCGGACGGTTACGGTGAGGGATTTCCTGTACCATACCGGCTGTGCTCTTACGTCCCTTGGTCGGATCGAAGATGATCATACGGCCTGAACGTGCCACACCGTGGTGGCCGGAGATGATACCGACGAACGCCGAACCGTGGCCGGGCAACGGCTGCACGTCGAACGTACTGTTCGGGAACATCGCACCGCTACCGTAGAGGGCTTTGTTTTCCGTTCCGTCCGGGTTCATGTGCATTACGATACGGGAATAGTAGTGGGTCAGGTCGGTGTACTCCCAGCGGGTGTACATCACGCGGCCGTTATTCATGATGACCGGATTCCAGTTGGCATCCTGGTCGAATGTCAGGCGGCGCATGCTCTTGTCCTTCGGGTCATACAGCACCATGTTACCTACCGCATCGCTACCGTTCACACAAGGAACACCCTGGTAACCGATGTTGGAGATAGCGATCACACGACCGTCGGGCAGGTAAGTACCATCGTAGAACTCCAGATCCGGCTCGTCGTTTTCCACAAGCGGCTTGAAGCCTGTCCCATCCAGATTCACTTCATAGATGTTCCAACGCTTGTCGTCCTGTGTCTGTGTGAACATCACACGGTCACCGTCCCAATGCAGTTTCAGGTCAGCGATGGAAGAACCGTTTTTCGGTTTGTAGACCTGACGCATCTGTATATCGCCACGCAGATTGGAGAGTTCGACGATCTCGGCATCGAAGCCCTCACGACCGGCAGATTCCTGGTTACTCCAGTTATTGGCCTGAGTCCCCAAGGAAGGAGTCATGATCTGGTGTGCCTTCGAACCTACCTTGAAACGGGCTGCCACGATCTTGTCGGCATCCAGCAACGGGTTAGCCAGCAAGATGGCACGTTTGCATTCCAATGCTTTCTTGGCATCGGCGATAGCCTGTTCGTCACCGTTATAGATGCCTTTGAAGCCTTTCTTTTCGAGCCGTACCAGTTCGTTCAGCATCGGTTCGTATTTGGCGGCGTCGTAGCCTTTCTGCTTTTTCATATCGGCGAAAGCCAATTTGACAGCCTCGACGTTCAGCCATTCCAAATCGCTCTGAAGCGTGTACAGCTCCTGTACTTTCTCAACCAGTTCGAGATATTTGCGTATCTGTGTATTGAGATCTTTTTCGTTTGCGATCTGCTTTGCCACATTCGAATAGTAGGCTCCGTCCTTCAACCGGGCGATCGCATTATCCGCAGCCTGCTTTTCGACTGAGGCATCCGGGGTGATCAACCAGGTATCCAGGCCGTCCAGTACCGCACCCAGCATACCGATTTCTTCCGGATACTTGTTGTTCAATTCTTCCGCCACAAAGGTCGGAACCGTATTCAATGCCTGGAAAAACACACTTCCGCCACTTGAAGTATCATCGATACCGACTTCGGCTTCGAAGCGGACATACTGGCCACCCACCGGGTATACCAACGTGCCGTTCGCATGGCAGAACACACCGTGTTTGTATTCCTTTCCAGCAATAACGATCTCATGATCGTATGCATTCGTGTTCATCTTGGGTTTTGCCCAACCGGCAACACCGTATTCATAAGGAACTTCGTCCAACCATACGGCTGTACCATCGGCTTTGATCAAACGGGCATTCGCCCATACAGCCTGGTCGTAATCCGTACCATCGGGACCACCGGCCGTTACAAGCACCAGCTTATCCACGCCTTTCAAGTCTACCACGAAAGGTTCGGCTTTCGCCTTATGCTTCATCCAGGTAGAAACGATCGGCATTCCGGATTTCTTCAGCTTTGCCTGTAATTCCGTTTTGGCTTTGACTGAAGCATCAATCCACGTTTCCGCCTTCTTCTGCTTAGGGCCGGCAGACACCATAACAGAAGAGGACAGAAAGAGTGATACTAATAAATAGTATTTGTTCATGTAATAAATTATAAGGTGTTTATTACTTATTATAACGCAGCTTTCGTGTTGGTGAAGCGCAAGCCGTCATTATCGTGGTAGCATGCCCATTCATCAACAATAGCACCTTCAGGACCAGCCATCATAAAGTGGAATGTTTCCAGTTTTTTCAGGCGAAGAACATCACCTACATTCTGTACGACGAAATTTTTGCTCTTGATCGCACCGTGGGTAGCGGGGATAGCAGGAGCGTTCGGAGTCTCGTCACCTACTTCAGAGAAGTTGTAAACCCATCCCTTTTCTACCATCCAGGATTCATGTTTAGCCGGGAATTTGGTCTTTACATGCGCATGTTCGGGGATCATCTGTCCCGGAAGCAGGTAGATCGCGTGAGCGAAGTAGCCGTATTCAGGATCGTTGACCCAGAAAATACCACCCATACCCACGTTTTCAAAATCACCCAGACCGAAATCAGTCACCCACATGTCCTTAGCCATCAGTTCGGTGAAAGGAACACCGTAGAAAGCGAACATGTCTTTCATTGCTTCCATAGCAACATCCTGTTGGAACTTGCCGTCTTTGTAGAAATCGGCATTTGTGTACTTCTTTGAATACTTCATTTCTTTATTAATTTTACAGTTAGCATTGTTGTTACATTCATTCTTGCAGTCGTTTCCGCACTGTTCGGTGCATTGTCCTTCGCCTGCCGCTGCGCAACAGGTAGCCTCGCCAGTAGATGTTTTGCCGTTACATGCAGCCATCGAAAGCAGGAGGGCTCCCATAGCGGCCGATTTCATAAGATTCTTTTTCATTTTTTCTCTTGTTTATTTAGTTAGTAATATTTGTTCTGTACCTATTTCCTACCGGAGAAACTTTGTTTCCATAGGGTGAAACGACTGTTTCCATACGAGGAAACTCTTGTTTGATGCCTATGAAACGTTTACTCGATGGCGATCCCTTCTATTTCGATCAATAACTCATCCCGGCAAACGTCCGCCCACATATAAGATATGGGGATATTCAAATTATATCCTTCCAGCAGTTCGCGTGCCTCCTCATAGAAGGATTTCTCTTTCAGATAGACACGCAGCATTTTCAGTTTCGCCTTACCAATCAGCTGGCCGATGTTTTCCATCGTGATATGGAGCTGGCGTCCGAGCCCTACTCCAACCAAGCTTTCCTCCCCGCGGATAGCTGCCGTACCGGAAATATAAACGATCCGCCGGTCATCGAAAGTCATGCTTTTGGCCCGTTCGAACTTCGGAGTGGCTTTCTTCTGCTGGGCAGCTTCGAGGACCTGGTCCGAATAGGCGTGGGCGGCTATCTGCAATTTATTGTCGATCGGGGTGGCATAGCATTCGGAACGGGCGAACACGGCCGCATCCAAATCGACCAGTATGCCTCCCAAGTTAGCCCCGATACCGGTAGCAGCCGGATAACCGTTGCTCCAGTCCGTCTTTCCATAGAAATCGGCACGGGCGTTGTTGAACATCTGGTAATGCTGGTCCGGCCCGTCGAAGCGGGTGATCTGCTCGATGTAGTTCCACTGGCGAATGATGCAGTTTACGGGGAAGCCTTCCCGGCGCATCACCTCTCCCATCATGTGGAATACTTCGGCGGACTGCTGCTGGATACCGAAGTTTATCACATCCCCATGGAGGCCACCGGCAAAGAGGAAACGGCCATCGGCATTTTCCAGTACGACATACGGGAAGCCGCCGTGACGGCGGAAGGTGATATGATCGTCTTCGTCCGCTTTGTAGCTATGGACTTCCAAGATAAGTCCGGCATTCAGAGGTGGCTGGGAAACATAACTCAGTACCGGTTCATGATTCCCATAAAACTTACGGATTTTCTCACGCAGCATGATGCGACGGGAAACGTATTGCTCGTTGTCGTTCGGCATGCCGAAGAATGCCAAACGGAGAATCTGTTCGTCTTGAGGCAACTGTGCCAGCAGGGCGTCTACCATTTCACCGAAAGTAGCCAGTCCGGTCGTATAAATATTATAATGTATTTTATCGCAATAGTTCATAAAGAGTTCACATATTCGGTTAATGCTTCGATATCTTTCTCTGAAACTTTCTTCTCGATGCCGTGTTTATGGACACTGAACACTTCCTTCATGGTAGCGGCACGTCCGTCGAACAAATAGGGAGCCGTACGCCACACTTCACGCAAAGTCGGAGTATCCCAACCTTTTTCGAACTCTATATCCTCACCTATGCGGTGGTATTTCATATCCGTATAATAAACACCGCTATGGCATTCCCCGCATTTCAGCTTTTCGAAAACCTTTTGCCCTTCCTTTGCCAAATCAGACAGCTCGCCATTCACCAAGTAAGGACTGGGCACGGGACGAAGTGATTTCAAATAGGCATCCACACAAACAGCATCTTCTTCCGAAACTTCAAAAAACTGGATGAAGTTGAATCCTGCCCGCACAGCCCGTTCCGCATGTTCACGGATACCGGAAATCATATTGGGAGGAGTCACATGGCTAAAGAGCATGCTCTTGCAGTTCTTGGAGTTGCCGACACCGTCGTTCATCAAGTCCCAGTTCATGCCATCCGTTCGTCCGTCTCCCGGATGGCAGCCATTACAACTCTGCCAATTCTGGAAGCAGTGCGAAGCATCGTTGAAGTAGCGTTCACCCTTGTTTTCAGCCGTTTCTTCACGTCCGGGATTCAGTTCGACAGACGTCACTTCGTTCGTATTGATATCCATGATGTTCAGGATATCGGCAAAGTAAGTCGGGATAATCAGCTTGTCACCGTTCAGGATCATATTGCGAGGACCGTTCCCCTCCAGCGGGATACGTTCGCGGAGGCCATACAAGAAAGTCAGGTCGTAGTCCAACACCGCCTTATTGGGATAGTTCAGGAATTTCTCCAACATCGCCTTATGGTCAATCACGCTGACCTCGTGCGTTCCCGAATGGGAGATGAAAACAGACTCGTCGTTGCAGGCAATGCTCCAGATACCGGCCGCACCCCGTTCGGGTTCATCCACGACGATGGCTCCCAGGAACTCCTGCTTGTCGACATCGATCACGCTAAAAGCACTCGTGTTCATCCATCCCTGCTGCAATTGAGATGTAGGGACGGTGAAACGCCCCAAGTTGTGCGATACATATATATATTTGCCGTCGGGAGTTATACAGATTCCCCGAAGGGCATTGCTTCCGTTTGCCAACTGGATGTCCTTCACCTTCGTGAAGCCATCCATTTCGATGACGGATACACAGGCGGCCACATAATCGAGATCAGCCCGCTGTGCAGGAAGGAAGTTCGTGACGAACATATATTTGCCGTCCTTGCTGAACACGGCGGACTTCGGTTCGCGCAATACCTTCACCGTACGCATCACCTTCCGCGCAACCGGATCGATTTCGGAAATCGTGGTCTGGAACTGGTTACATACATATATATGCTTCTTGTCCGGACCGAACATCGGATGACATGCTCCCGAACCGGTCGGAATAGAAGCCTCCACCCTGCCCGATTCGAGCGAGAGGATCTGTAAATGGCCTGTCGTTCCGAATGTAGTCACATATGCCTTGTCGCCATCCAAAAGGATACCCGTAGGCGCTTCGTCCATCGGGAAAGAACGCAACAATGTCTTGCCATCAGGCGAAAAAACATCCACCCGCTTTACTCCTTTATCTGTCATCAGCAACTCACCTTTGGCGTTCGCCACGACATCTGTCGGGAAGAACGGTGGGTTGCCTGCTGAAGCAAAGGAGATGCAACAGCAGGCAAAACAAGCCACCAGTGAGTTTTTAAACATGTATTTTCGTGTGTTCATGGTATATTATATTTTTTTTGCTTTACTATATCCCAACTCAAGAGAAATCGTCTGGGCCACTTTCCTTATACAGTCTGCCGAAACACGTACGACCTCTTTCGACAGCCGGTCCTTAGGGCCTGAAATCCAAATTGCCCCGCAAGGATAACCCGTATAATTAAAGATAGGCGCTCCGATGCAAATCACACCGTTCAGTTCTTCCTCATTATCCATGGCATAACCCAATTTCCGGACCTTTTCAAGTTCCTCCAGATAAGCGTCACGTGTAGTAATAGTCCGGGCGTTGTAGCGTGTAAATTCCATATAAGACAAATATCGGTCCCGGACTGTATTCGGCAAATAAGCCATGATAGCCTTTCCCGGAGCCGAACAATGCAAATCGAAAGGTTTTCCCGGCGAGAGGATAAAACGGAACGTATGATGTCCCTGCGCCTGCTCGATAAAGATACCTTTCCGGTCCCCCAGCACGCCGAAGCATGCCGTCTCTTTCACTTGGTCGCGCAAATCGCGCAAACGAGGCAAAACAGTTTCCAGCAAATTGTGTTCATTCAACGATCTGAATCCCAAAGTTAGTAATTTACGGGATAACTTGTACCTTTTTGTGTCTTCATTATAGATCAAATAATCCAAACGGACCAACGTATTTAAAATACGGTAGGCCGTAGTCTGTGAAATATCAAGGGCGGACTTGATATCCTGAAGCGTCTCACCCTGGGTGTGAAGCGACAAGTACTCAAGTACAGCGATCCCTTTTTCGAGATTCGGAACCTTGTAGTTCTCTTCTGCTTTTTCCATATTTGGAATAACGCTTTCCATATTTGAAATATTGTTTCAGATTTGAATCAAATATAAAAGAGAGCGCATAAATGCAAGCAGGATGTTTGTAAAAATTAGTTAAGTATGTCGTAAAACACATTATAGTTGAAAGGTGAAAGTGAAAATGCAAATAGCAACTTTCAACTCTTCTTGTAGCTGACGATGGCCAGTATGTTAAAGAACACTACGAACAGGTAGATGATCCCCCTATTGCCCACCGACATCAACCCATATACAAGCCAGGCGATACAGGTACCTGTCGTGAGCAGGATAAAACCAATAATCCAATAATGTTCCAATATGTCTGACACACGCATCAAAAGCAATATAAAAAAACAGGAGCGCAACAGCTACACTCCTGTTTTAATATCTTTTAGAGATAAACCAAATCTTACTTATCTATTGTACGGGAAGGAACACCTTCGAAAGTCATTTTAACAGGATTTATAAATCCGTTCTCATCGAAAGTCATCCGGTCGATACAAGTCACACGGTGGTCGCGAGTATTGTCGTTCAGCGGGCGGCGATGGTAGACGATATAATAATCTTCAGTATTCGGAACATGCAATACGGAATGATGCCCGGCTCCTCGCGCGATTGTCGAATCCTGCTGGAGAATCGTGGCGATACGATTGAAAGGTCCGAAAGGCGAATCGGCAATCGCATAAGCGACACAATAATCGGGACCTGTCCAGCCCCCTTCGCTCCACATAAAATAGTACTTACCGTTCTTCTTGAACATGAACGGACCTTCCACATATTTATCCGGTGTCACTTCCTTGTAGACCGTCCCGTCTTCAAAAGGAACCAACCCGGTGAAATCGTCGTTCAGGCGAACGACATTACAATGTCCCCAACCGCCGTAATACATATAGTAGCGGCCATCATCGTCACGGAAAACGAACTGGTCGATCGGCTGTGCCCCGTTTACGATCTCGTTGATAAGCGGTTTGCCTAACAGGTCCTTATACGGACCTTCCGGGCGGTCGCTGACGGCAACCCCGATTCCTCCTACTTCACCTTCATGCACGTCGTTGGCCCCGAAGAAAAAATAATATTTGCCATCCTTATGGATGATAGACGGCGCCCACATGGCTTTCTTCGCCCATTTCACGGCGGAGGTATCGAGCACAGATGAATGTTTCGTCCAGTTCACCAAATCCTTGGATGAAAAACAGTCGAAATAAGTCTGCTTCTCATACGCATCGCTCCAGGTCGGGAAAACCCAATAGGTATCACCATAAATGATCCCTTCCGGATCGGCATACCAGCCCTCGAATATCGGATTACCACTGGTCACGACATCAGCAACAGCCTTCTGTTGCTGTTTCGGCTGTCCGCACGAAACTAATGCGGCAGCACACAATAGCACATATAAACTTTTTTTCATTTATGAGTTAGATTTTTTCTGTTCCATATTCTTAGCCAGCCCTCCTTCGGATGTTTCCTTATAGAGACTCGGCAGGTCGTTTCCGGTCTGACGCATCACTTCCACCACCTGGTCGAAACTTACCCGGTGCTTGCCATCGGAGAAATTGGAGAAGGTATTCGCATCCAGCGCACGGGCTGCCGCAAAGGCATTGCGTTCGATACAAGGAATCTGTACCAACCCGCAAACCGGGTCGCAAGTCAGTCCCAAGTGATGCTCCAGCCCCATCTCGGCCGCATACTCGATCTGTGCAGGCGTCCCCCCGAACAACTGGCTGGCCGCAGCAGCTGCCATCGCACAAGCCACACCGACCTCTCCCTGGCATCCTACCTCGGCCCCGGAAACGGATGCATTCGTACGGACCACATTACCGAACAACCCGGCTGTCGCCAACGCACGCAAGATACGGGAGTCACGGAAGTCACGGGACTCTTTCAGATGGTAAAGCACAGCCGGCATGACACCACACGAACCGCAGGTCGGGGCCGTCACGATCTTGCCTCCGCAAGCGTTCTCCTCGGAAACGGCCAGAGCATACGCATAGACCATCCCACGGCTTTTGATACTGCTGCCGTAACCTTTGGCACGGATCATATAGTCGGATGCCTTACGCCGGATTCCCAGACCGCCGGGCAAGATGCCTTCGGCTTCGAGGCCGTTACGGACCGCTTGTTGCATCACTTCCCATACTTCGGCCAGATAGTCCCATATCTGCGGACCTTCGCACTGTTCGACATATTCCCAGTAGGAATGGCCGGTTTTTTCACACCAGGCCTGTATGTCCTTGATAGTATGCATTTCGTAGACCTGACCCTGTGTCAACTCGTTGTAGGTTTCGTTTGCCAACGTCCCTCCCCCGATACTGTAAATCGTCCAGTTATCCAGCTCCTCTCCGCTTTCGTCAAACGACTGGAAGAGGATGCCGTTCGGATGAAAAGGCAGGAACACCTTCGGTTCCCAAGTGATATTGGTCTTGGCCACCGGGCTCAACACTTCGAGAATTGCCGCATCCGTCATGTGGCCTTTTCCTGTAGCCGCCAGGCTCCCATAGAGCGTAACATTAAAACGTACGGCTCCCCGATTGCGTTCCAGGAACATCCGGGCAGCACGCATCGGCCCCATTGTGTGGCTACTGGACGGCCCGTGACCGATCCTGTATATTTGCTTGATCGATTCCATTGTTTTGAGATTTATGAGTTATCATTTGTAATTTATGATTTATAGTTTATGCATTGATGATAAATTATAAATCTTTTCACACTTTCAAAAATATATTCCGCTTATAAAGCAGCCACAAAATTACATAAATAATCAATGCGTTCGACGCTGCAATCAAAGCCGGATAATAATTTCCTGTATATTGTTCGAGGCCATGAAAAAGAGAAGTTCCTATACATCTGAAACTAATCACGTTAGCCAGCATATAGGCCACGATCGAATTCATGCCGTAGACTTTCAACCAAGTCAGGTTCTTCCGGTGTCCCTTATAATCGATCCAATAATAGAACAAGCCCATCAACAGGAAACAATAGCCGCTGCTGACCAACACCATCGAGCTCGTCCATATCTTCTTGATCACCGGCAACTGCAAGCCCCACAGCCAGCCCAGCGCAACCATTATCGCACCGATTCCTAACAGCCATTGCCATTTGTGCTTCCGGTCCATTCCGCTCTTCAAGATATACCCGGCAAAAACTCCGGTCAGCACCGTCACGCCAAAGTTCAGGCTGCTTAATATCCAGGTATAACGATAAGATTCGGCAAATACGATCTGTCCGTTCTCCACAACAGCAGCATCGCGGAATCGTCCCAGGACCGTACGGTCCACCCATTCCGCCAGGTTACCGTCCGGCGTGTAGTTGCCACCTCCATAACCATCGACCGTAATAAATTGCATGGCTCCCCAATAGGCTAACAACAAGGCGACCGCCGTCCCGATCTGCACGGACAGACGCACATGCAGGAACAGCATTGCCGAAATCAGATAGCCCATCGCAATTGCCTGCAATGTGTTCGAATAAAGATAAATCCGGTCCGGGTCCAATCCTAAAAGATTTCCCTGGCACATCATACCGAAGACCCAGAGCAAGGCCACCCGCTTGACGATACGACGGTAGACCGCCCATTTATCCGGCATCACTTTATATCGGGAAAGGGCGAACGGCATCGACACGCCCGCCATAAACATGAAGAGCGGCATCACCAAGTCCCACGAAGAGAACCCCTCCCACTGCACATGAGAGAAGCACCACAAAAAATCGTTATACCAAGGCGCATCTATCGCACGTCCGAGAGGATGCAGAACCCCTTCCAGCGCCACCAGGCAAAACAAATCGAAGCCACGTAACACGTCGAGCGACTCCAGGCGTTGATAAGATGGTTTCATGATGATTTATGATTTATGATTTATGATTTATGATTTGTATAAAAAAAGATTTCAGATTTATGTTTAATGTTATGTTTTCTGGTCATAAATCTGAAATCACAAATTTCTTCACACTTTCAGGAAAATTCGTTGACGGTACAGGAAGTACAGGAATCCCCAGCAAACGGCAATGTAGCCGATCGAACCGGCTAAAGGCTGCGCGGCTTCCGGCATCCATCCGACAAGTCCGCCAAACAGGCCTTGGGATGTATAAGAGAAATCGATGAATTTTTGCGCCAAATAGATCGTAATCGAATTAACCCCGATCACCTGGAAGAAGAAAGTCCATTTCCGCCATCCCAACACATCGACAATGTAATAAAACAGGGCGAACATCCAAACCGAATAGGCTCCGACAACGCAGACAAACGAACTGCTCCACAGCTTTTTGTTGATCGGGAACACCAAACTCCACAACACCCCCACCAATAGTAACAGCACACCGGCCAACACCAAGCCTGCCACCTTCCGCTTGTCCGTCAATCCCTCTTTACGCAACTTGATAAACTCGCCCGTAAACATTCCCAACATAGCCGTCACAATCCCCGGTAACGTGGACAACAACCCTTCCGGGTCAAAAAATCCTTGATGCAAACGCCCCGGCAACAACAAACGATCCACATAGCCGACCCAGTTGCCTTCCAGCGTGAATGGTCCGACCTCCGCACCCGGCACAGGGATAAAAGCTATCCAAACCCAATAGCCGACCAAGATCGTCCCGGCTATCCACGCCCTGACTGAAGTCCGGAAATGCACGAACAGCAAGGCGGCAAACATCCATCCCAACCCAATACGCGCCAAGACGCTGGCGCAACGAAGGTTCGCAAAGTCAAACTGTAGCAATCCGTTATAGACACATCCCAGCAACACCAGCGTAATTCCTCTGCGGACAATCCTTTTATAGATATCCGACTCGCTCTTCCCCTGTTCGCGCTGCTTTTCCAACGAGAACGGAAACGAGATGCCGGCAATGAACAGAAACAGCGGAAAAATCGTGTCGTGGTGTGTCAACCCGTCCCACTCCACATGATCCATCTGTCCACCTATCGCCTGAAAAAAAGAATTCGGAAACAACGTTGCCAACGCAACGAAAAGAGAAGCCCCTCCCATAATAAAGAACATATCAAACCCCCTCAGGGCATCCAGCGACAGCAGTCGCCGGGACTGTTTTTGTTTTTCCATATATACAATATCTTTTTAAGTTTACTTTGTCGATCAAATTTGCAAAGATAGGTCTTTTTTCAACACAAGCAATTTATACAAGAAACCTCGTTTCTTCAGATACCCTAAAAATTTTCATTCTTTCCCCAACAGTGAAAATAAATTTTCCATCACATGAAAATTTATTTCCCCACTATGGAAAATTTATTTTCATGCGATGGAAACTTCTCTTTCATGCAATGGTATCAGAACAACGTTCCCAACCGAAATTTTCTTCATACCGGTCGAAGAGGGGTTCCTCTTCGATATTGTATTGACGGAGCAAATCGCGTACGTATAACTGGTCTTCGGGAGTAAAACAACGCTCCTTACGTTTCAAACGGTAAAAATGAGTCATCCCGAAATATTCTCTCATCTCCCGCCGTATTTCTTTAGCCTGGCGATAAGGGATATTGTCCAACAGGTGCTCCATGCCATAGGCATTTTTCAACGGGCTGTCGTCCATAAACCCGGAACAATCGCCATCGGGGACAACACGTTCCGGGTTGATCGCTCTCACCGCCCAACGTTCTTTCGGGATATGCCGCGACACCTGATGACGCAGACAGGTGGAAGCATGTAGGCATTTCCCGTTAAAACAAAGTGCAAAGTCGTTCGGGACCAAAGAATAATCTAATTTGTCTAACATGGTATTAATGTATTGATATTAGACAAAGGTACTCACAGATCCGGCGGAAAGCAAACATTTACACTCAAAAAATGATCACAACAACAATGACTATAGGCGAGATGAGGGAGTTCACCGTGCCAACGGCTGCCATTTCATATAAGTACCGGTCCTCCACAACCACTCCATCGGTCCATAACGGAACTTCTTCAGCCAATAATGGCTGAACACTATCTGAACACCCGTATAAGCAAGACAAACCAATACGCTCAAGAAAACACCCAGATGGCTCCAATCCAACCCGAAACCGGAAAAAATAAAGACTCCGATCACGGACTGCGCGATATAATTCGTCAGGCCCATACGCCCGTAGCTGATTAACGGCGCCATCGCCCGCTGCACCTTCTGCAAACGGTATCCCTCCATCACCACAATTACCCATAGATAAGCAGTCAACAGGTTAATCAGATTAGTCGTCGTCGAACTCATCCACGAATAAAAAGAGACCTCTCCCCAAGCCACAGGCGGAAGATAAGAACGCGCCACATAGAGCAGTCCCAATCCTGCGAGGGCAAGCAAGGCCCAGCGGTTCAGTCGGCTACGAAACTCATCCATACGCTCGAACAGACGAATGCGTCCTACGATGAACCCTAAGATGAAAAGTCCCAAGGTCAAGTAAATACGCCCGCTCGACACCTGGAAGCGCATTTTTCCGACGATCCCGTCCCAAGCGTTACTCTCGATCGTTTCAGACAAGGTCGGGACTTTCCGAGGACCTGCCGGACGGGAAGCAGGCCTTTCGGCAACACGTTCCACCTGCTCGACCGCCGGAGCCGTCAGGCTTTTATAAGCTACCGGGACAAGTGTCGCCCCCCCTAAGAAAAGAAACAGCGTAATCCCTGCCAACAGCTTGGTCGGCCATTTATACATCAACACCAAAACAAACCCCAGTATCGCATATATCAGCAAAATATCCACCCGGACAATCAAGCCGTGTAAATAACCGATCGCCAACAAAAGAACCAGCCTCCACAAAAAACGTGGACGGAAGTCAAGTCCTTTCTTCGCCGCCCGATCCATCTGGATAAAGAAACTTAAACCGAACAGGCAAGAGAAGATAATGAAGAATTTCCCGAAAACCAGATAATTGATAAGCCAACTGAAAATCTCGTTCATCGTTCCCTCCCACGGGAACACAGCCTGAGACGTCATCGTCCCCATAGCTCCAAAATGTTGCATAGAATGAATCAGGCAAATGCCGATAAGAGAAAAGCCACGCAAGGCATCGATCACTGTAATACGCTCTCCGGGAGCAAGCACTGTTTTTGTTGTTTCCATATTTTCAAATTTCAGATTTGATTTTTATTCGTTTTCTTCCGGGAACAAAATTACAGGGCATCACTCGAACAGAAGGAATACAAATTACGGTTTTGTGGATATTTTTTACTGTAGAACGGCTCTTGGTTCGGAATGAATCACATAGTGACCTGTTTTAGGATTCAAGAGAAACAAGATTGTAAATTAATTCGTATGTTTGCAGCCGTAACCTAAAAAATAAAGACAATGACAGTAATCATTTTAATAGCAGTGATCGTGATCCTGGCAATCTGGATCGTTTCTTTGTATAATTCGTTAGTGAAATTGCGCAACAACCGCGAGAACGCATTTGCCGACATCGACGTACAGCTCAAACAACGCCATGACCTTATCCCACAGTTGGTCGAAACGGTCAAAGGCTATGCCTCACACGAGAAAGAGACCTTGGAACGCGTCATTAACGCCCGTAACGGAGCGATCAGCGCCAAAACGATCGACGACAAGATCATGGCCGAAAACGTCCTGACTTCCGCTCTTGCCGGATTGAAGATCACGCTCGAGGCCTATCCCGATCTGAAAGCCAACCAGAACTTCTTGCAGTTGCAGGAAGAAATTTCCGACCTGGAAAACAAACTGGCTGCCGTGCGCCGTTATTTCAATTCGGCCACGAAAGAGTTGAACAACGCAGTCGAGACATTCCCGTCCAACCTGATCGCCGGTATGTTCGGTTTCAAGAAGGAAGTGATGTTCGACCTGGGCGAACAACGCGCGACACTCGAAGAAGCACCTAAAATCAAGTTCTAAGGATGCAATACGTCGGTATACAAACCCAACAGAGCAGGAACAATTTCCGGTCCCTGCTCCTGCTTTGCTTGTTTCCCTGCCTGGTAATGGGATTGCTTTTTGCGTTCTGCTACCTGCTCCACCTGTTGGCAATGAACGACGACGGCCTGACGGGGGCCGAACTGCTCGGATATTCCACCGGGATGTTCATCCATTTGGCGCCATACGTATTGGGAGGTGTACTCATATGGTTCATCATCGCCTATTTTGCCAATACAAGCATCATCAACTCGGCAACCGGCTCCGAACCTTTGTCGAGAATGGAAAACAAAAGGGTATACAACTTAGTGGAAAACCTATGTATGAGCCAGGGAATGAAAATGCCCAAGATCAATATCATCAACGACGATTCTCTGAACGCTTTTGCAAGCGGCATCAACGAAAGGACTTACACCGTCAGCCTCTCACGGGGGATCATCGACAAGTTGAACGACCAAGAACTGGAAGCGGTCATTGCACACGAGCTGTCGCATATCCGCAACAAAGACGTGCGCCTGATGATCGTATCGATTGTCTTTGTCGGCATCTTTGCCATGCTCGCACAGATGGCCATGCGTTCCGTCTACTACTCGTCGATGAGCCGCAGGAGAGACGAGAAAAACAACACTGCGATCATCATCGTCTTAGTCATGGTTGTTGCAGCCATCGGTTATTTCTTCTCCATGCTGATGCGTTTCGCCATCTCGCGCAAACGGGAATACCTGGCCGACGCCGGGGCTGCCGAGATGACCAAGAATCCGCTCGCCCTCGCCAGCGCACTACGGAAAATCTCGGCCGATCCCGACATCGAAGCCGTCAAACGAGAAGACGTAGCCCAGCTTTTCATCCAGCATCCGGGCCAACAGGCCAAAAGCGCACTGAACGGTTTAAGCGGACTTTTCGCCACTCATCCACCCATTGAAAAGCGGATACAAGTACTCGAACAATTCTAAATTTAATCAAGATTTAATATCCCTAATCATTCCAATCCCGGCATTAATTTAATATCTTTGATGCCGGATAAAAATAAGTGTTGGAAATGATACAAAAAGAATTGACCGGCGATCTTAAGCTGAAATGGGATCGCATACAACAGGCGATGCGGAAGATAAATGCCGACGGATGCCTGCTTACCGTGGATGTAAATCTGTATTACACAACCGGACGTATCTATAGCGGCTATTTCTATCTTCCTGCGGAAGGTGCTCCGTGGTTCTTCGTGAAACGGCCGAACGGACTGGCAGGCGATCATGTCGAATACATTCGCAAACCGGAACAGATGGCCGAGCTCTTCGCGTTCTACGGACTGGAAATGCCGGAAAAGCTTCTGCTCGAAGCCGACGAACTGACATACAACGACTATATACGTCTGCAAAAGATCTTCAATCCGAAAGAGACCGGAAACGCAACCGCAATGATGCGTGAACTGCGCCGGATAAAGACACCGTACGAGATCGAAATGTTCCGCATCTCGGCCGAACGCCACGCCAAGACATATGCCGAAATTCCCGAATGTTTCCGCCCCGGAATGACTGATCTCGAATTCCAGTATGAAATAGAAAAACGGATGCGCAAGAACGGTTCCATCGGACTGTTCCGCGCCTTCGGAGCTAATATGGATATCTTTATGGGAAGTATCCTGGCGGGAGAAAACGCCGAAGTCCCCTCGCCTTTCGACTTTGCCTTAGGTGGTAGTGGTATCGACGCTTCCTGCCCGTTAGGTGCAAACGGAACGCCTCTGAAAGAAGGGACAGCCATCATGGTAGACATGGCAGGAAATTATACGGCTTATATGACGGATATGACACGTGTGTTCTCCGTCGGCCACCTGACCGAGCTTGCTTACCGGGCACATCAGACAGCCCTCCTTATCGAAAGCGAGATCGAGAATATCGCCCGGCCGGGCACACCTTGTGCCGAACTCTACGAGATAGCCGCCAAAATCACCGAAAGCCAGAGACTTGGCGCATACTTCATGGGGACCAAGCAACAAGCCAAATTCGTAGGGCACGGCATCGGCATCCAGATAAACGAGCTGCCGGTACTTACGCCCCGCTCGAAAGACATGCTGGAACCGAACATGGTATTTGCACTCGAACCGAAATATGTGATACCGGGTATCGGCGCCGTCGGCATCGAAAATAGTTTCCTGGTTACGGAAACCGGACTGGAGAAGATCACGCACTTCACAGAAGATATCATACAATTAGACAAATAAATCATAAATCATAAATCATAAATCATAAATCATAAATCATAAATCATAAATCATAAATCATAAATCATAAATCATAAATCATAATGAAAAAAACAATCTCACTTCTCCTGTTACTGTCTGTCATCTTCATGCCGGTAAAGGCACAAGATGTAGAAAACGTAAAGCCGGTGAAGAATGTCATTCTTCTAATCCCGGACGGGACATCACTGGCTACAGTCTCTATGGCGCGTTGGCTGCAATGGTATACCAACCCCGACAAACCGAAATTGAACATCGACCCGTATCTCTGCGGAACAGTCCGCACGCATTCTTCGAATGCCCCGATCGGCGACTCGGCTCCTACGACTTCCTGCTACATGACAGGACAACCCAGCCGTACAGGCTACGTTTCCACCTACCCGGAGAACGACGGTGACAACGATATCTACCCGACCGATCCGGCACGCGCTTTCCAACCGCTGACAACCGTCCTGGAAGCTGCCAAAATAAAACAGGGCAAATCAACGGGACTGGTTTTCACCTGCGAATTCCCGCATGCAACACCGGCCGACTGCTCCGCCCACAGCTACAACCGTGGCAAATATGAATGGATCGCTCCGCAGATGGCTCACAACGACCTGAACGTCGTGATCGGTGGCGGCGCCAGCCTGCTTCCCGAAGAGAGCGAAGCCTACCTGAAAGGTAACGGATACGGTATTTTCAAGAATGACATCGACGGTATGCGTAATTACAAAGGCAACAATATGTGGGCTTTGTTCGGAGATCGGGAAATGGCTTACGACATCGACCGAGATCCGAGCCAACAGCCATCCTTGGAAGAGATGACACGCAAGGCAATCGAAAAGTTATCCCAAAACCCGAACGGTTTCTTCCTAATGGTGGAAGGCAGCAAGGTCGACTGGGCTGCCCACGCGAACGATCCGGTCGGCATGGCCACGGATATGTTGGCTTTCGACCGTGCTTGCGGTGCTGCCCTCGAATTTGCCCGTCAGAATGGCGAGACTGCCGTAGTGATCGTTCCCGATCATGGTAACAGCGGTATCAGTATCGGCCGTGCCGACTGTAAAGGTTACGATAAACTGAGCAAGGACCAGTTGTTTCATCAGCTTTCTTTGTATAAATTGACAGCCGAAGGCTTTGCCAAGAAAGTGAACAGTGTACCGAATTCCGAAGTGCAAAACGTCTTCCGGGAATATGCCGGCTTCGAACTAACTCCTGAAGAACTGGATGCCTTGAACCATTGCAAGAATTACAAAAACAGCCCGATCCCGGAAAATGAACGCTCGATCGAAGGCAAAGGCTCTTTATACAGCAGTTCGCTGACGACTTTCATGTCCAAGCTGCTTACCTCCAGAACCTGTTTCGGTTTCACAACCGGCGGCCACACAGGCGAAGAGGTGTTCCTTGCAGCTTACCATCCCGACCGTACAAGCTTACCTCTCGGTATGCACACGAATATCGAACTGAATCATTATCTCTGTGCCCTGTTCGGCATGACACACGACACGCTGGAAGAACTGACAGCCGGAAACTTCGCTCCTCACACGGAAGTATTCAAAGATTTCAAATGTGAAATCGTTCCGGCTAAAGACGAGAAAGGTTCTCCTTCACTGGTCGTAAAAAACAAAAGGAAGCAGATCAACATCACGCCGTTCAGCAACATCGTGACGATCGGAAAGAAAGGCCGGGAAGAAATCCGCCTGAATTCGGTAATCGTATACGTTGACAAAAACAATACATTCTACTTGCCGACCAAACTGGCAGAATATCTGCAATAAAAATAGAGAAGAGGGTGGTGTGCACACCACCCCTCTCTCGTGAAATTTATCTTCCCCATAAACCTGTCTTCCTCCTCCAAACGCCCTATTTACATAATACACGGCAATAAGTTATAGTTATTTGTTTTTTTTCAATCATTCTTTTCTTAAAATATCTATACTGTATAAATATGGAAGATTTATATAGACATTCAGACAAATAAAACCGCTCTTTTTAAGGTACATTTGCGTCATTTTTAATGAATAAAACGAATATGACAAGAGCAAATGCAAAATGGATACGGCTGATGGCAGTTATCGGCTGTACGACTATGTGGATGGCATCCTGCAAACATGCACCGGATGCACAGATGAAAGCATCTTACGCGACGATGAAAGTTTCTACGGCAAACAAAGAGCTGACAACCCCTTATTCGGCCACGATCCGCGGTCGCCAGGATATAGACATTTATCCGCAAGTATCGGGAACGATCGAAAGGCTTTGTGTAACCGAAGGAGAGGTCGTACGGAAAGGACAATTACTTTTTGTTATAGACCAAGTTCCTTACAAAGCTGCTTTAAAGACAGCCCAGGCAAATGTGGAAGTGGCAAAAGCAGCTTTAGCTACAGCCGAACTGAACTACAACAGTACTAAAGAATTATTTGCGAAAAAAGTCGTTTCCGCTTTCAACCTGAAAACAAGCGAAAACAGCTATCTGACGGCCAAAGCACAACTGGCGCAGGCGGAAGCACAAGAAGTGAACGCCCGCAACAACCTGTCTTATACGGAAGTCAAAAGTCCGTCCGATGGAGTTGTCGGTATGTTGCCTTACCGTGCCGGAGCATTGGTCAGCGCCAGTATTCCCCAACCGTTGACAACTGTTTCCGACAATTCGAACATGTATGTTTACTTCTCCATGACCGAAAATCAATTACTGGCTATGAGCCGCCAGTACAAAAGCATGGACGAAGCGTTGAAAAACATGCCGGAAGTGTCGTTGAAACTGAATGACCAGTCTATTTACGAACAAAAAGGAAAGATCGAATCGATTAGCGGAGTGATCGATCGGAAGACCGGGACAGTCGGCGTACGTGCCGTATTCCCCAACGAATCCCGCCTACTTCATAGCGGAGCCTCCGGCAATGTGCTCATACCGCAAACTTATAAAGACTGTATCGTAATTCCTCAAGGTGCAACAGTCCGTTTGCAGGACAAGACGCTTGTCTATAAAGTGGTGGATGGGAAAGCTGTTTCCACATTGATTACTGTAGCTGAAATCAACGACGGTCGCGAATATATCGTACTTGACGGATTGAAGGTTGGCGAAGAAATCGTATCCGAAGGAGCCGGGTTAGTACGCGAAGGAACGCAAGTTAAATAAAGGATCGAAGTATGAAAGGAAATATATTTATCAAACGGCCTGTTATGGCCATCTCCATCTCCATTCTTATTTTGGCGATCGGACTAATTTCGCTCTTTACCTTGCCGGTCGAGCAATATCCTGACATTGCGCCGCCTACGGTTCACGTATCGGCAACCTATACCGGAGCGGATGCCAATGCGGTGATGAACAGTGTTATCATGCCACTGGAAGAAAGCATCAATGGTGTGGAAAACATGATGTACATGACTTCAACAGCAACCAATGCCGGTTCGGCAACGATCGAGGTATATTTCAAACAAGGGACAAACCCCGATATGGCAGGCGTCAACGTACAGAATCGTGTAACGAAGGCACAGGGTTTATTGCCTGCTGAAGTAACCCGTATCGGTGTCAGCACTCAAAAACGACAGACCAGCTTCCTGCAGATCGACGCACTTGTCAGCACTGACGGACGATTTGACAAGACCTTTCTCGGAAACTACCTCGACATCAACGTCATCCCACGTATCAAACGTATCGAAGGCGTAGGTGACGTAATGGAGTTGGGTGATACCTATAGTATGCGTATCTGGCTGAACCCCGAACGAATGGCCCAATACGGCTTGGTTCCATCGGATGTGACTGCTGTATTAGGAGAACAGAATATCGAGGCTCCGACCGGTTCGCTGGGTGAAAACTCGAAAAACGTTTTCCAATATACGATGAAATATCGTGGACGCTTGAAGAGCGTAGAAGAATTCCAGAATATCGTCGTCCGTGCTCAGGAAGACGGTTCTGTCTTACGCCTGAAAGATGTCGCTAAGGTTGAGTTGGGAACATTGAGTTACGGTTTCGACAGCCAAATGGACGGCAAACCAGCCGTGACATTCATGATTTACCAGGTAGCCGGTTCCAATGCTACGGAAGTCAACGAACGTATTGCCGCCGAATTGGAAAAGATGAAAGAAGAATTGCCTACAGGTATGGAATTCATCACGATGATGAGCTCCAACGACTTCTTATTTGCTTCTATTTATAATGTAGTCGAAACACTGATTGTGGCGATCATCCTCGTAATCCTCGTGGTGTATTTCTTCCTGCAAGACTTCAAGAGTACCTTGATCCCGTCTATTTCAATCATCGTTTCGTTGATCGGTACATTCGCCTGTCTGACCGCAGCCGGATTCACGATCAACATTCTGACCCTGTTTGCCCTGGTGCTTGCCATCGGTACGGTAGTGGATGACGCGATCGTAGTGGTAGAAGCCGTACAGGCGAAATTCGATGCGGGTTACACCTCGTCCTATCAAGCGACGAAAGATGCGATGGGTGACGTGACGATGGCCGTTATCTCTTGTACCTGTGTGTTCATGGCCGTGTTCATACCGGTAACTTTCATGGGCGGTACTTCTGGTATTTTCTACACACAATTCGGTGTGACGATGGCAACCTCCGTAGGTCTTTCCATGATCTGTGCATTGACGCTCTGCCCCGCCTTGTGTGCTATGATGATGCGCCCGAGCGATGGAAACAAGAGTGCCAAAAGTTTCAACGGACGTGTACGTGCAGCCTACAATGCCTCTTTCAATGCCGTGTTGGGCAAATACAAAAAAGGCGTCATGTTCTTTATTCACCACCGCTGGATGGTATGGGCCGGAACGATCGCATCCATTATTCTGCTGGGATGGCTTATCAGCAATACCAAAACAGGTCTTGTCCCGCAAGAAGACCAAGGGACCATCATGGCAAACGTGGCCATTGCTCCGGGTAGCACATTGGAAGAAACGGGCAAGGTGCTGGACAAAGTAGAGAATATCCTGAAGAACACGCCCGAAGTAGAACACTACGCCCGCGTAGCTGGCTACGGCTTCCTGGCTGGTCAAGGTACTTCCTACGGTATGGCAATCATCCGTTTGAAAAACTGGGATGAAAGAAAAGGGGCCGAACATGTTTCCGACGCAGTAGTAGCCCGCCTAAACGCACAATTCGCCCAAATCAAAGAAGCGCAGATATTCTGCTTCCAGCCGGGTATGATTCCGGGCTACGGTCTGGGTAACTCTATCGAGTTGAACTTGCAGGACCGTACAGGTGGAGATATGAGCACTTTCTACGGCAACGCCATGCAGTATATCGGAGCTTTAAACCTGCGCCCAGAAGTTGCAATGGCTTATACTTCTTATGCAATGAACTTCCCGCAGATATCGGTCGATGTGGATGCAGCCAAATGTAAACGGGCAGGCATTTCACCTTCGACGGTTCTCGACGTATTGGGTAGCTATTGTGGTGGTGCATACGTTTCCAACTACAACCAATTCGGGAAAGTATACCGTGTGATGTCACAAGCCTCACCTGAATATCGTCTTGACGAACAAGCCCTGAACAACATGTTCGTCCGCAACGGGACGGAAATGGCTCCGCTCAGCCAGTTCGTAACCCTAAAACGGGTACTCGGACCTGAAGTATCCAATCGTTTCAACCTCTTTAGCTGTATCACGGTCAATGTAAACCCGGCACCGGGATATTCCACGGGTGAAGTACAACAGGCCATCGAGGAAGTGGCTGCCCAAATGCTGCCGACAGGATACGGGTACGAATATGGCGGTATGGCACGTGAAGAGGCCAATACGGGAGGCTCGCAGACACTCTTTATCTATGCGGTCTGTATCTTGCTTATCTACTTGATTCTGGCTTGTCTGTACGAAAGTTTTCTTGTGCCCTGGGCCGTTATCCTGTCTGTTCCGTTCGGTTTGATGGGTTCATTCCTGTTTGCCAAACTGTTTGGATTGGAAAATAACATCTACTTGCAGACCGGTGTAATCATGTTGATCGGACTTTTGGCCAAGACGGCAATTTTGATTACTGAGTTCGCCATCGAACGCCGTCGTAAAGGGATGGGGATCGTCGAATCGGCTTATTCGGCCGCACAAGCCCGTTTACGTCCGATTTTGATGACCGTACTTACGATGATCTTCGGTATGCTTCCGCTTATGTTCGCATCCGGAGCCGGAGCCAACGGTAACAGTTCATTAGGAACAGGTGTTGTCGGCGGTATGGCGGTCGGGACATTGGCATTACTGTTCGTCGTGCCGGTATTCTACATCATTTTCGAATACATGCAAGAAAAAATCCGTCCGCCGATGGAAGTTGAAACCGATATGCAAGTTGCGTTGGAAAAGCAAAAGAGCCAAACCGAACGTGACGGTTTAAACAATGAAAATAAATAAGGTATGAAGAAAATAATCGTATTAACAACCGCAACCGCCCTGTTGAGCAGTTGCGGCATATACACCAAATATCAACCGGCCGAGACGACTCCGGACAACCTGTACGGAGAAGAGGTGGCTGTCGATGATACGACCAACTTCGGTAATGTGAACTGGCGGGAACTTTTTACGGACCCGCAGTTACAGGCTCTTATCGAACAAGGGTTACAAAACAACACCGATCTCCGGTCCGCCCAATTGCAGATCGAGGAAGCGGAAGCGGCGTTAATGTCGGCAAAACTTGCTTTCCTTCCTTCGTTCGCACTTTCCCCGCAAGGAACGATCAGCAGTTTCGACGGTGGGAAAGCGACAAAGACATACACGCTGCCAGTCACAGCCAGTTGGGAACTGGACATCTTCGGACGTCTGCGCAATGCCAAGCAACAGGCCAAAGCACTGTATGCCCAAAGCAAGGACTACCAGCAGGCTGTGCGTACCCAGTTGATCGCCGGGATCGCCAACGTATACTATACATTGTTGATGTTAGATGAACAGTTAGCCATTTCGCAACAGACAGAAGAAGCCTGGAAAGAGACGGTGGCTTCTACCCGTGCATTGATGGATGCCGGATTAGCCAACGAGGCGGCCACTTCCCAAATGGAAGCGGCTTACTACAGCGTACAGACTTCCATTCTTGACTTGAAAGAGCAGATCAACCAAGTCGAAAATAGTCTCGCCCTATTGCTCGCTGAGACACCGCGCCGCTACGAACGTGGAAAGCTGGCCGACCAGCGGCTCCCGGAAGACGTAGCAGTCGGCGTACCTATGCAAATGTTATCGAACCGTCCCGATGTACGTGCTGCCGAACGTTCGCTGGAACAAGCATTTTACGCGACCAACCAGGCTCGTGCCGCTTTCTATCCTTCCATCGTACTGAGTGGAAGTGCCGGATGGACCAACTCGGCAGGGAGTATGATCGTCAATCCAGGCAAATTCCTGGCTTCGGCAGTCGGCTCACTCACACAACCGTTGTTCAATAAAGGACAGATCATGGCCCAATACCGCATCGCCAAAGCACAGCAGGAAGAAGCAAGCCTGTCTTTCCAGCAAGCCTTGCTGAATGCCGGCAGCGAAGTCAACGACGCTTTAGTCGCCTGCCAGACAAGCAAGGCCAAGACCCTTTTGTTCGAAAAGCAAATCCAATCCTTGGAAAAAGCATTGGAAAGCACCTCGTTGCTGATGGAACATGGTACGACGACCTATCTGGAAGTGCTGACCGCCCGCCAGTCCTTGTTGAGTGCACAGCTGTCACAAACAGCTAACCGGTTCACCGAGATACAAAGCGTGATCAACCTTTATCAAGCTTTAGGCGGCGGTAGAGAATAAGAAAACATTTTTTATCCATAAAAGCCAAAAACCTTCTAAACCGGACCTTTTACCTATTCCATAGGACCTGTTTCAGAAAAAGTATCCAAACTTCAACGAAACAGGTCCTTTTTTATCAAATGAAAAATAAGCGGAGCCATGACATTGTCTATTCATTTTTTTATACTTTTGTGGGCATAAGACAGAATATACACAACAATGAAAAGTAAAAGTTATTGTTCAATTATTAGCTAATACACCGTATTTTCACGTGAACAAAATATCAATAATTTACTAATAACCAAACATTTAATTATACAATTAAAATCTTTCAGCTAATTAAATAATCCAAACACGTACATATAAAATATCTTTTTGACGTACTTTTGTGTACTATTTTTTTTACAAATGTTTTACAGCGCACGATTATGGCTACATTCAAATTTTTGGTACTCCCGCATCAACGGAAAGAAGATGGTACATATAACGTAAAAATCCGTATTACACAGAAAGGCAAGTCCAAATACATCAAGACCAGCCACAATGTATCAGCTTCAGATATTATAAAAAAGAAAGACAACGGAAAAGAAAAAATCAAGATCAAGAATCAAGCCGTAATCGACCTAATGGAAGAGATGATATTAGGATTTAAGAAAAAATTGACATCCGCAGGTGTTGAAGCAGAACACTGGGATGTTGATCGAATTGTGGAGTACTTGACTACAGAGGAAAAGAATTTCAGTCTGAATTTCATTTCCTATGGACGAAAAATAGCGGATGATCTTGAGCAAGATGGAAGGTTGGGTACAGCAAAGAACTATCGGATAGCCATAAATGCGCTTGTCAGGTTTATCGGAAAAGAAGAACTCGACATAAACCTCATTACAGCATCTTTTATGAGGGCGTTTGAGAAGTTTCTGAAAAACGAACCTTCTTTTAAGGGATGTCGCGATGGTGGATCAAAACCTACTGATAAGCCTAAAGGTAAACGGAGCATATCTCTTTACACATCACAAATCAAAACACTACACAACCTCGCTAAAAATGAATATAACGACGAGGACAGAGGAATCATACGCATCCCATTTTCCCCGTTCTCAAAATACAAAATCGCACCAGTTCCCAAAAGTGAGCATCGAACATTGTCTATAGACCAAGTGCAGCAAATAATAGATCTTCCGTATAAACAAAATGCTCGCAATGGAGGTCAGCCTGTTTTCAATTTAGCGAAAGACCTATTTATCTTATCATTTGCGATGATGGGCATGAATAGTGCTGATTTCTATAATGCTCCTACCGTCGAAAACGGAATTATTTCCTATCAAAGGACTAAGACACGTACTAGGCGTGAAGATAAAGCAGAAATGAAAGTCCGGATTGAACCGGAAATAAAAAAACTGTTTGAGAAATACTCCGACCCATCTGGAGAGAAAGTCTTTATTTTTCATAAGCGGTATAGAAGTTCAGAGAATTTCAATAAATCAATAAATAAAGGACTAGATGAGATAGGAGAAATAATAGGAGTTCCGGATCTGAATTATTATTATGCCCGGCATACAATGGCAACGTTAGCCGCTAATAAAGCGGGCATTGATATTGCAAGGGTAGATGAGATGCTTAACCATACCGATTCCACATTGAAGTTGGCTCGTGTGTATATCGAACGGGATTACAGTGTACTTTGGGAAGCCAACAGGAAGTTGTTATCCTTATTCAAATGGGATAGTCTAAAATAAATTAGGTCGACCTGTTAGGGTTGTCCGAAAAAGCCAAACAGATCTTCGCTTGGAAATTCTTCGCCGGAGAGTCTTTCGCCGACTGGCCGGGGCCGGAAAACAGGAAAGAGTTGTATGAAACCTATAAAAGTGTTTTCAATGCGGTGATGGATAAGAAGGATGGGAAACTATTGTTTTAAGAAAAATAATCAAGTTTAACACATTTTAGTTCCTGTTTTGTGAAAATAGGAACTAAAATCACCTCTTTTTCCCCAACTCAATCTCGCATTTCAACACACTAGCCATTTTAGTAGAATATCGATGCTTACAATTATACTTTATTGCTACAAATCTAAGATTTTATATTTATCTACAAAAATTATCTCTCAATATCTCCATATTTCAATTAATTAATATAATATTGTTTTAAATAATATAATTAAGTAAACTAATGAAGTAATACCAAAAAACCAAAATCTAGGATGATACAAATAATCAGATAATTTATCCAATCTAGGTATCGTTAAAAAATAAATAGAAGATGAAAAAAGTAACAAGATAAGACCTATTGCTAACGATGGATATATTATATCAGCACTTTTTTTTGCTGTTGAAAAAAAGTCTATTGTCCCAAACAGAAAAGTTATGACAGCTGTAAATACACCTAATATCTCAATATATTTGCGTTCAGATTTTGCAATCTCTTGTTTTATCCTTTCAATATCATCTTTTTCTTTTAGCAACTCTAATTTATTACGAAAGAAAACAATTTTTGATTTATATTCCATAATTTCATCTGACAAAATCTTATATTCAATAGGTCGAGTAAATGAAGACGGAATAAAAAGGCGAATACTTAATTCTTTATATAATACCAAACATTCATTAAACATAAGTTGAAATGGATAAAAATTTTGATTTTTACACCAAACAATAGATTTTTCTAAACGTTCAATATACCCTTCTAATAAATAAATTTTATCAATTATACCTTCTCCCCGATAAAAAGTGTTACTATCAAAGTCATTTGATATATCGTTAATTAAAAAACTAACAGCTTTCCGATAAGGATAGAAATTTCTTATACCTGTTTCAATTTGCAAATTATCTATTTCCTTCATATCCGAAACAAATTCTTCAAACTTATATTGAGATTGTTGGATCTTATACGACAATCGGCAATTATATAGATAATTTTTAGTAGTGTTTAAAGCATGCCTATCAAAATCTTTATACAAAACCTTCTTATATAATCTATCATACAGTTTATTGAAATAGACTAATAATTTATTAATCTGGTTAAGTGTACCCCCATCTTTTTGATAATATTTCATCAACATTACAATTTCAGAGATACGTATTTTTTTTACAAGACACTTATTCTGCCATTCACAAACATCTATACCTTCATCATTTTGTCCATGCAAGAATATAAATCTTTTATACAAATTACTCAATGTATCGATTTCAATATCCTCATCTTTAATAGAATAAGATTTAAAGTTAAAACAATATTCTGATTTTCCAGAAACATGTAACATTTTTTTTAACAGAAAAGAACATTTATCGAATAAAGCCTTATATACAAGGCCGACATCACCACTATTATACTTTTGCAATTCCTTTTTCAAATCCTCACGCAGAAGAATTAAGTCCGAAATACTATTTTTAGCAAAAGAAAGCATATGATCCATCTTACACAAAGGAATGATAAATCTTACAAATCCAGTAAGCAAACGATTATCTATTAAATTCCCCGTCACAGAAAAAACATTAAAGATATAATCATGATCTGAATTATCTATTTTATCTGAAACTAATGACCACAAACTATTATAATGCGTTAAACAAATTCTAATTTCTTTATCTATAGTTTCATATTCTTTGTATAATTTATCCTTCAACTCATTCTGAACAGATGATGTAGGAGAGGCATATTCATGAGCGGTTAATTCTTTTAATTCTTTTGCTATTCGAGACATATTTTCATTATGAATATATTCTCCAGACAATGCTGATTTACTTAATAATACAAATATTAAATTAACAAAATTATTTATATTAGAAAAACCACTTTTAAATGAGGATATAGACTCTTTTGAATCAATCCAACTTAGTTTATCAATCCAATCTACTGGAAAATAATCCAAATAGTTCTGCTTACATTCTTCCAAATAGTTCATTGCACTTTTTTATTAACGAAAGTACTTAGAATCATTTCTAATACTACTGACACTCATTAGCTCACTCCTTTTTCCTAAAATTTGAGCAATATCTAATGCTATTTGCCAAGATTCCCACTTATGAGTGATTTCAACCAAATCAAAAGAGTTGTAAAGAACTATACTTTCATTTTTATCTCTTAGAACTTTGATAGACAAATCAATTCGTACCCTCAATTCCGCAGGGATTTGTGCAAAAATATTATCATCTGGATTTTTAATAATAGTTATACGTTCCTTAAAATCAAACATGGATGTTTCCGACATAACCATTGCATTATAGATATCACTCTCTACAGGTCCATGTTGCATAGCATAGAATTTATCAAATATATCTAAAAGACCATCATTGTCTTGTGTTGCATCAACCGCTGAAACTAAAAACAACAACTTCAATGATTTTAATCGTGTAAACGAACTTATAGGATTCGTGTCAGATGATAATTCTTTGTACCATAGAAGCAATGAATATATCATATACTCAAAACATAATATTTTTTGTTTGACATTTATCATTACCCTAATTTGATTTGTTGATAAAAAGTATATTACTTAGGATCCATCTGTTTCCATATCTTTTTCGTAGACAAAAATACAAAAAAGTTTATTGTCATCAAACAATGACTCTATTTAATTAGAAATATGTTTAATAACATGCATACAACTTAAGTAGTTCAAACAAGTCAATATTTTTACAATATTATTAGTTACCATATTTTATAGAATCCTCCTATGCCTACGTAAGGCGACAGCCCAGATCGCCCGATTCCATATCCTCCAATGAGTCCCAATCCCCACTTACGTTCCGGAGCCTTTTTCGTTATGTAAGCAGTCTTAGGAAACACCTCTATGCTATCCAAGGCAGCGTTATATCCACTTATCCAAGCATGATAATTCTCCGTCAAGTATTCCTTCTGGTTGATTGGGACAGGCACAACGATCGGCTCTCTCACTGTATCTCCCTCAAGTGTGATATAGACAGGGAACATCTCCGGGACAGTCTGTATCAATGTCTCATAGACAGAATAAGGGACGCGCTCTCTTAGCGTGTCAACACGGATGAATGTATCCGTTTTACAGACAAGCTCAACCTCTGCTTTCTTCGCGTAACGACCAACCAGAAAGCTAAGAAAGCAGAGTATAAGAACTACTATGACATACCAGGCTTTCATGACCGTACAATTATAGGTTTCAAAAATGATTTGTATTCTTCCCGAACGTCAAAACAGGGACACTCCTTGATAAATTCAAACGGCTCAACTATGCCGTTATCGTTTAAGTCCGGCGAAGTATCTCGGTGGCCGAGAAGTTCGACGACGTCATACACTTGACAGATATCGTTAATCAGATCGTCCATTGCTGCTTTCTGCGTCGGGGTCCGAGTATCGGAGGGCTTACCGTTAGCATCAAGGCCACCGATATAGCAGATCCCGACGCTATGATCATTGTAACCGATACAATGAGCCCCAGCTATCGCGAGTGGCCGACCGGCTTCTATGGTTCCGTCCAAGTCGATTACATAGTTATAACCAATTTGGCTGAAACCGCGTGCACGGTGCATACGATCAATATCCTTAGCTTTGATATCCTGCCCGGCACGTGTGGCCGAACAATGGATAATGATTGAATCTATCTTTTTCATTTTTATCCTCCTATATTAATACCCATTCTGCGGTTCACGATCACCGCATTTCTTTCTCTCACATCTTTTCATGGCAAGTTCAAGCTTTAGATCCGAATAGCTCTCTTTCAAAGTAAAAAGCTCATCCTGTACCTGTCGAAGCCTTCCGGTTTGTTCTACAAAACGTTCTTCTTTTTCTGATAGCTGTTTTTGCAGGAACTCGTTATACTCACGTAAAGCCTTGAACTCCTCCACATCGGCATGGGCGTCCTCGATACGGGCGTTTGTCTTCCGGTTCGTATAGAAGCTAATCCCCCATTTTATCGCCTCGAATCCTCCCAATGTTCCGATGATTGTCAGGATGTCAGTTAATTCTACATTCACTTTACACCTCCTTCTGTTTTATTTGATCATCTTTGTTACGAGTTTTTTTCATTGCCATAAGGCAGTGTTTGTTATTTCTCCGCCTCCGGTCTGTGATAGATTGGAGGCGGATTTTTATATTATTCGCCCGGTTGCTCCTCTTTTAGCGGTTCATCCAAAATTTTGACATACGTCGGCATCGTGAACTCAGAGAACATGCCGTTGCGATCTATGAAGTCAACACGTTGTTTGAGGTATTGAAGTTCTTCATCAGTCAAAGCTATATCTGTTGTTTCCGTTATGGCCGCTGCATCAGTAAATCCGATGTTGATTTGACCACTCCCCATATCCTTGATAACGATACGCTTCTGATCAACCTCCGAGATCGCTATCTTACTGTCTATCGATACTTTCAGTTCCATGTTTTTTCTCGTGTCAAACTGTGGTAACACGGTGTTGAGTATTAATACTCTGTCTTTTAATGTCAGTTCCATATTGTATGTTTTTATGATTGTTTGCATTGTAATTAATAATGTCTATTGAATAGATACCATCCCTGGTTAAAATAAGCGAACGTTGCACAGTCACCCTTATTCATGTCAAGTGTCATGCTGTTGCCGTTATTGTCCAACAATGGTGTATCAGAGTTTTCTGGTTCTATTCTGATACCTTCGGAAGAGAACTTCGCCACGATCACATGCACAAAAATCACGGAATTGAAACCGACTTCGCTCCACGAATCTCCGTATTCCGGGTGGACTTCTCCCATTTTCTTTGTGATCGTCGACCGGGAAGGGAGATAGACGCTAAGATACGTACTGGTACTGAAGACGAACGTGTCCCGATAACCGATGTTCAGGACGATTGTATCACTCTTGTCCGACGAGGGTGCATAACGGGCAGTCGAGATCGATCCGTTGACCTTTAAACCTCCAATGCAGTATAACGCATAGTTGCGCCGTCCACCATGAACATCTATCACAGCCCCATAATTTATATCGTTGTGATTAGTTGTATACTCAAGGCGCATCAAAGCACTTGTTCCCCCAAGCGTAGACGGCAAGGTATTTAGACCAAGGCCGGCCCATTTACCGGAAGATGAAAATCCCAAAAACGCATTACTTCCTGATGAATAAAGGAAAAATTTAGAAGACGATTCACCGGAATAGCGGTTATCCGAGAATAGTCCTCCAGACTCCATCCTGAGTCCTCCGATGTAGGCATCCCCATTTTGATAAACTTTAAACGGAGCATTTGCAGGTGTTGCATTTCCAGCCCAGATTCGAACAGAGTTTCCGGCAGTTCCACCTCCCGATAACCCGGCAAGTTTTTCTCCATTTGAATTTGCTATATAGATACTTCCTCTACTTTCCACGTTTCCATTGCTTTCTACCCGGAATGTCGGATCAGTGGGTGGTTGCCCTTTCGCCCCGGCTGTTCCTCCCGACCAAATACGGATTGTACCAGACGCCGACATTCCACCTGTGCTTCCAAAAGCGATCGCACCCGTAGTTATGAGTCCGCCATTGATCTTCGTTATTGTATTGTCATATTTTGAGGCAAGAACCCATTTAGAACCGCTATATCTATAGATATTCTTCCCATCCACCCATAAGTCATTTGTCCGCATACCCGATGTTGGATCCGTCGTTTGATAAAATACCCTTGCCTTGTTATTTGCAGTCAATTGGGCGTTGTTGGCTACATTTGACGCATTCTCTGCATCCGTCAGGGCATCATTTACCCCATCATACAACGGTTGAAGGTTAGGACGGTCGGAAATGTTATTATAACCGGATGTTCCGGATTTGAATATCACAGGTCCGGTTATAGTCCCATTCACCAGATCAATCACCAATCGGGCTAACTTGTCCTTTATCAATCCTGTCGTGATCGTCTGGCCGGCAATCTCAGTGTATCCATAATTCGGAAGCCAAGAGCGTACGCCATCCTCCGGAGTATTGAGCACCCCTACCCAGAAATGATAGAACCCTGTTTCATCCTCTAACTTTATCTGCCGTTCACTGACATATATTGAGCCATTTGTTCCTTCTTTTGGACATTTGGCATAAACATAATAGGCAAGCGAATTATTCAGCCGGAAAGAAGCCGCCGGAATAGCCCATTCGCGGATTTCCTCGCTAACGGTAAAGTGTACTAACTTTCCTGTCGTATTCTTGAAATAGTTGGCATCATTGTCCGCATTCGGAATAAACTTCATTCCTATAAGCTCCATCTGCTGGGAATTGGTACCGACGATAAGTTGCGCCGTATGCACGGCCAACGGCTTGATAAGTTCGGTAAAATAATCCCCTTCCGGGTCAAACATCATGCCCAAAGTTTCCATCACGTCCCGCCATGAACGTTTCGTATGTTCCCGAACCGGCTTAACCGCATCCTCAATCTCTTCCGGCACTTTATTCACATCATCCACCAGATCCTTAAAACCATTCGATTCAAGGAAATCGGACAAGGTAAGTTCATACCGGTATGAAGGTGTACCGTCTTTCTCGATATACCTTTTTATTTTGGTAACACGAATCTCTCGATCGATATCCAACTGTTCGGAATATACGCCAACCATCTGGCCACAGGCGATAAAGATGTTTTGCAAACGAAAAACAATTTCATCACATTTTCCTCGTAACTGGATGCGTTTCTCGCACTTGCCATCCAACCATGCTTGCGCCTCTTCCTGTAGCTGTAATGAAGCGTTATCCCTGTAGCTTTGCGGCATCTTCAGGCCGGTAAGGATAAACTTGTCACCGACAGAAAAATTAATGTCACCGGGGACTTTCAAGGCGTTTTCCTGGTCATTCTGCTTTAGTTTGAACTGTTTCAAGTCATTGTCCCAACTATCTTCGACGATTGCAAGGTCATAGCCGGCCAAGCCGCCATCCTGGAATGTAACGATCACTTCCACCCCGTCCAACAGACAATCGGTAAGATTAAAATCCATACCGGAAGCTCTCAGAGTGTAATCGTCGATCTTTTCTGTTACGGCAAACTCTCCTTTCGGAAAGATATGGTCGAATTGCATGGACTTTTCTATCCGGCCGTACTTCTCTACATTCTTTTCGATAGAAAGCAGACCATCAGGCAGAAGAAGATAATCCGCGCCATAATCGGGACCGAGATTCTTATCTGAACCGTATGGATAAAGAACCGTTACTGGTGGCGTATCATCAACAGCGGACACTTCCAGTTCGGTAAACCCCATTCCTTCGCCCTGTGCCAAGACAAGGCCGTTGCTTGAATACTCCCTCCTGCCGATATTTATTGTCTGGCCGGATATCCAGTATTCCGTATCCAATTCTTTAATGAGTTCGTCAAGTACCGTCCCGACTTTCTTATCTTTGAAAGAAAGGGTAACCATCCGGGATTCGATACAGGATCCGGCCACCCAACCAGATCCTGTACGGTTCATGTTTTTGACAAATAGGGTTAGCCAGTCACGGGCGGTACCGGTGTAATAGTCGAAGTTCTTTTTCCGCTCCGGTGTACCATGAAGGAAAAACTCTGCATCCAAAAGGTCATACCGACTTGAATAGAACTGAACGGTATATTCCCAACCAAGAGATGTCTCCCTTTTCGTCACCTTCTCATTATGCCGGATCTTGTATTTTGTCCCTTCAAAGTCTATATAGTCGTTGATTTGAAGGTTTACCACATTTCGGGAAAGAAAATTCAGGGTAAGAGTGTCCTCACCCATAATCTCTTCGACCGTATAACTATTATCCTTCAGATAAACGTCACAAACTACCGTATTTCCGCGCTTTATTTCCATACTGCTAAATAACCTACTTATTTTTAGGCAATAAAAAACACGGCAACCGGATATATGACATTTTACCGGTTGTCGTGTTTTAATATATAAGGTGAATGTTCTGTTTATGGTAAATTTCTAAAGCGCAAGTCCACACGCGCCAAAAGTCGTAGACAACGCTGCAATCTCACACCAGAACATCGGCTTCGTTGATACAAAGT